>WNGF01000378.1_pt1 | contig 63885 bp, 52 predicted proteins | sample 5400641 | NCBI WGS metagenome assembly WNGF01 (sample SAMN13153371, study PRJNA577476) | soil metagenome | isolation source: 80 cm soil or saprolite under grassland replicate 2 | place: USA:California | collected 2016-06-15
TGGACGGTGTCGTACTTGATGCGACTGACCAGGCGCAACGGCAGCCAGGGGAACAGCTCGTGGCCAATATCGGGAATGCTCGTGAAGGTATTCTGCAGGATTAATGCGCCGATCGGCTCGCGCAGCGCCAGTTCCGATGCCACCCCGCCGCCAAGCGATTGGCCCAGCGTGACGATGTGTTCGGGGGCGAAGCCTTTTTCCCGCAGCCATCGCATGGCCCCTTGCGCGTCAGCGTAGGTCCCCTCTTCGCTGGGCCTTCCCTCGCTGCGCCCGTAACCGCGATAGTCGAAGGTGAACACGTTGACCCCCAATTCCAACCAGGCCTGGTAGAAATGCATCCAGTGACTGATATTTCCCGTGTTGCCGTGCAGGAGCAGGAGGACCAGGTGCGCGCGCGGAGACCCGGGGTCGGCGGGAAAAAACCAGCCATGGAGACGCGTGCCATCGGCGGCGGAGAAAAGCACCTCCTCGAAAGGACGGCCCAAGTCTGCGGCGCTCGCTTCGAGTTTGCGGGACGGCACGTAGACCTGTCGGTGTTCAAACCAGCGAATCATCGCCGCCGAAGGTGCCACAGTCGCGGCCTAATAGCGAGCTTGAGGTGGCCTCGGCCGTTCGTCGTCACCCTCCTCGTCGTCCCGCCTTCAGACGGTTCCGCGAGTAAGAACCGCACTCCGTTCCAAATACCATCCAAAGGCGGGGCTACGAACGGTCGGCGCGCGTCACCAGCAAATCATCGAAGTCAATCGGCGTGCCGGCATAAGGCATGCCCCACACCGAGGGACGGCCCGGGGGCGCTTCGCTGCTTTCCGCGCGGGAGATTTGCCACTCCTTCGGCTCGGGCTCGCCCTGTTTCCACGCTTTTCCTTGCACCTGGACCTGGCCGTCCTCGCCCTTGCGGGTCTGCAACCGCAGTGTTGTCCAGGTCTCGGAGGCCCAGGCGAACGGTGCGCTCGCGAGCACTTCGTCGCCGCGGTAGAGCTCCAACAGCTTCTTGGCGGGAGACACTTGAAGTTTATAGCCGCCCACTCCGTTCAGACCAACCGCGAAGGTTGGAAAACGACGTCCTTTGGCGGAGCCGCGGATGCGCGCCGTGACCGCCAGACCAGTTCCTTCGGTGGGACCAAATAACACTCCGAAAGTGTCGAGAGGCGCGCCGGGCAGTCGGAGGAACTTGTTTCCGTCTTCTTCCTTCACCGCAAAAGCGCCATCGAGCACGAGGAAATCATCGGGCGCTTTGTCCAGCGCGTTGGTTTCAAAATTGACCTGGTAAAGTGGGGGCGCAACCGGGTTCGGCGCCGTTCTCCCTCCCTGATGTAGCCCCGCGGCCACCAGGATCCATGCGGCGGTCCAAACCAACCACGCCCCGCGCCCTATGTGTGTCAGCGTCATAAGATGCATCATTCATTTCTCAGAGCGTTCAACAATTCTCCCCGCAGAGCCAACCGCGTGGCGCACCAGGTCCACAAGAGTCCACTGGCCAACACGCCGGCCAGCGTTGCGCCCAGGATGAGAGAGTGAAGCTCCGCTCCGGGCGCCAGCAGCACCGGGAGAATGGCGGCCAGCGCCGCGGTCAGGCCGACCCCAAGGCCGAGCATGAGCAACCCGCCGTGCTCGCTGAGGACCAGCCATTGCAGGGAACGTCGCCGGAAACCCACCGCCTGGAGCAAGCCGAGTTCGCCGCGCCGCTCCAGCACGTTGCGCAGCACCACCACGCCGAGCCCGGCACTGCCCAGCAACAAGCCCAACCCGCCCAGCACCTGGAAAGTGTTCAGGTAGGTGTTCTGCACAGCGTTGAACGCGGCCAACCGCCGCGTCGCGGGCGTCACTTCAAACCCTACGTCCTGCAAGGCGCGGGAGAGCGTCGCGGAAATCTTCTCGAGCTCGGTCCCGTCACGCGAGGAAGTGTCGATCAAGAACAGTCGATAACCGCTCTCGCTCGGGAAACGCTTCACAAACTCCGCTTCATCGATGATCAGGTTGCCCTGGAGGATCGAGTTCGCCACGCCGGCAACCAGGCGCACCTTGAACGGCTGTCCGCGCTCGTCGGTGTAGGTGATGGTGTCGCCCAGCTTCTTGCCGAGCGCCCACTGTATCGACGCCGCATCGCCGATGGCCGGAATGGCGTCGAGGTCGTTCGTCGTCCCGCCTTCCGGCGTCGTCGTCGTCGTCCCCTTACGATCGTGTGCCTCCGAGCGCAGCAACATCCAGGGCTTGTCCGCCGGCAATCCCTTGAGCACTTTCGCGAAAGTGAACGCGCCCCGCTCCGCCAACAGCTCCGGCCGCACGCCCAGCAGACGCGGGTTCTGGGCACGATTCAAATTCAGGCAACTGGCGTCATCGCCGTCGCGCACACGGAACGGGACGACGCTCACACCTGGCAACGACCGGTCTTCCAATCCGTAGAACTCGCGGCCGGCTTGGGTGTTCAGATCGCGGATGACTGGCAAGGTCGATTCGCCGAAGAGCGCAAAGCCGCCGGTGCCGGACGAACGTTTCGTCGCCTCGCGGCCGGCGTCGAGTCGGTTGGCGCCCACGGCCACGACGAGAAAACTGCCGCAGGCCAGCAAAGCCACGCTGGCCAGGCTGCGCGTGCGCCGGCGAGTGCAACTGCGCAGTCCCATCGCGGCAAGGCTGAGTCGCCGGGTGGCTTCCGAACGCCCGAGGGCCGACAGCAGGAGGGCGACGGCGGCCAATTCGGCGACCAGCAGCAATGCGCCCGCGCTGAAAAAGGTTTCCGCGCTGGCGCTGTCTCCCTGCCAGACCGCCCAACCAATCAGGGCGAGCGCGGCGGCGCCCGCGCCCGGGGCGATCCAGTGCGCGGGGCCGAGGCCGGAGGATTTGAAATTTGAGATTTGAGATTTGAGATCCGCCCCTTGCGCCAGCAGCTCGCGCGCGGGACGGCGGGCCTGCTTGCGCAATACAAACCAAATGGTGATCGCCGAGACCAACACACTGGCGACCACCCCGGTGGCCAGCGTGAGCAGAGTGAAATGAAAGCCCAAGGACGCCGTGCCGACCGCATCGCGCCAGATGGTGGTGAGCGCGCGCACCATGGTCCAGGCATAGACTAGGCCCCCGAACGCGCCGAGCAGACCGCCCAGCAACGCAATCGTGGTCCCTTCCCAGAGCAGCAAACGGCGCACGCGCCCAGGCGGGAAGCCAAGGGCGAGCAGGGTGCCGATTTCCGCGGTGCGTTGTTCCAGGCCGAATTGAAAAAGCAGCGCCATGAGGATCAACGCCGCCACGATCAGAAAGAAGCTGAAGCCAAGAAAGAGGCCACCGAAATCCTCGGATTGCGAACTGGCCGCCAGGGCCTGCTCCCGGACGGGCTTGAAACGGAACCCGAGCGACGCCGGGTCAAACGATCCTCCGGCAGGGTTCGCCGCCGGCCCGAGCTCCGCCTGGAGGTTGGTGCTGCCGGTCAGAAGGCGTCGCAGCGCCAACTCGATTTGACTCTGGTGCAGATACCCGAATGGATCGCCGGCCACGGCCGGAAAGGGAAACCGAACGGCAGTCAGATTGCCGAACCGGTTGGCCCAAAGACGCTGGCCCGCCGCCAGGGTGATGAAGGCCTTCGGCGTTCCACGATATTTTTTCCAGTAATCATCGTCTTTCTCGCGAATCTTGTATTTTAGGGGAAAGCCGGTGTGCCAGTCACCGGCTTTTTCGGCGCCGGCGATGCCGGGGAAGTCCGGCATGAGCGATCGATCCAGCGCCGGATGATCCATCGGCAGGACGGCGCGGACGCGGAAGCGATTGGTCCGCTCGAGGAGTTGCGCTGCCTGGTCGGGCGCGAACCAGGAGACTTCGATTTCGGAGCCAGGGCTGGCGTTGAGGTCCTCGGCGAGCCATTGGTTAATGAGGATCTCGTCGTCGTGGAGATCGGCGGGCACCAGCGGCGGACTGGCCGCGGTGATCATCGAGTAAGGCGTGGCGCGGTCGCCCAGACGGATGAGATTGGCCAGGTAAGTCAGCACTCCGTAGGGCGTCGTCGGGAACACGCGGTCTTTCGCGACAAGGTTGGTCGCGGCCTGGAAGAGGGCGTCGACGATGGGAGGATCGAGAAACACACGCGCAGAGCGCAACTCGATGTCCGGGCGGGAATTTGCGTGTGTCACCCGAAGTTGGAAGTCGGTCAGATCCAGTCGCTCGTCGAGCGCGTGGTTGAGACGGTCGAGAGCCTCCTCGGACGAAACCAGATTGGTCCGCAAGCCGGAAGCAGTCGCAGTGAACCGCAGGTTCGGGCGCTTGAGCCAGGCGCCGAGCCATTGTCGCCAGGAGAACCGGCTCGGCAGCCACCGGACATCCACGGGCAAGTCCGCCACCAGCAGGTTGGCTCGCTGCCATGCACCCGCCTTCTCCTGCAAAGTGGACAGAGCCACGAAAGCGTTGAAGGGCGGGACTTGGTTCGCCGTCAGGCTGAAATTGCCGAGTTCAGTTGCGGTGAGGATCCGATGGACACGCAGACGCAGGACCGCGGCCGACTCGTCCTGCGGGGCCAATGGTGAATCCGCACGAAGACCATCCGCTTTACGCGCGCGAAAAATGAGATCGTCTCCCGGCGTCACCCGGAGTTGAGCGGCCAGAGCTTCGTTGAGCAAAACGCCATCCGGCGGCAGGTTGGAGAACACGTCGGTATTGGCCAGGGGGCAAAAGGTGGCGCCGATTCCCAACAGTTGGACGCGATTGGCGCGGGCGTCGCCGCCTTGAGTCGAAGCGGTGGCATCCAGCTTCAGGACGGGACTGACGTGCGCCAGGCAATTCGTGCCAAAGATGCCCACCCATCCAGGTCCGACTGAATAGGTATGGGTGATGGTCAGTTTGACCAAACGATTCGACCCCGTGGATTGATAAGTGATGGAACCATCCCTGGCGTAGCCGAATCCTGCATGGCTCCCTCGAAATCCCCCTTCCCTCAGGCCCGATTCCGTCAGTTCGGCGAGTCTCGCGCGAAAATGTCGGTCGCCCGTCTCCATGGCGAAGTGAACCGCCCCCAACCGCTGCAGGGCCAGTGCGCGCAAGCTTTCGCGGACAGAGTCGCCCACGACCAGGGCGCCGATCAGCGCCGCGCTGCCCACCGCCGCGCCGAGCAGCACCCCAAGATGTCCGCGCCAGTGATGGCGCAGACTACGGAGGATGAGCGTCAGAGAGTTCAAAGTTCAGAGTTCAAAGTTCAAAGTTCGAAGTTCGAAGTTCAAGGTTCGAAGTTTAAAGTCCGAAGTTCAAGGTTCGAAGTTTAAAGGTCGAAGTTCAAAGTCCAAAGTTCAAAGTTCGAAGTTCAAAGTCCAATGGCCAGACCGCATTTGGGAACTGAACGGGGGCATCTCAGTCTTTGGGGATTCGGGGTCGAATTCGTGAGCTGCGGAGCAGCGCCAGAAAGTAGCCCACGGCGCGAGCCGTGGGGACTGGCGTGGAAGGGCAAGAGCCGGGGAGCGGCGAAAGAATCGCTTGCCGTGCGTCTGTCGCCCCTCCCGGGGCTGCGCATCCAGTGCGCCACTTCCCACGGCTTACGCCGTGGGCTACTCTCTGACGCCACTCCGTGGCTGAAAGCCCGCGTCCTTGAGGCGTGGCACTGCGCAAGATCTGAGATGGGCCAATTTTGAACTTTGAACCTTGAACTCCGAACTTTGAACCTTGAACTCCGAACTTTGAACTTTGAACTTTGAACTTTGAACTCCCATCAAGGTCGTTTGCGCAGCTTGAGCGACCCCAGGTCAAACCAAGCTTCCCCCTTCTCGGCGCGCAATTCGCAGAGGAGCGCAACCTCCTCCGATTCGTCCGGGACGGTGAACTCGTATTCCACCTTCTGCCATTCCTTGTCGCCGATGAAACCATGTTTGCGCGGCTGCCGTTGGGATTGGCGGATGCCGGCGCCCACGCCCTTGGTCCCGACGTCCTTTTGCAGCGGGACGATTCCGAGCGTGCGGACTCGTCCCTCGAAGACATAATGGCCGCCCGGCAGCACGACCCGCGTTCGCCACGAAGCGGTGCAACGTCCCTCCGGACCCGCCACGATGTGCAACGTCCTGGTTCCGGTCGCGTCGACGACCTTGTCGAGTTTGCCGGTCCCGCGGATGTCCAGCGTCTGCCATTTCGTCAAAGCGGCCAGCCCCGTGGAATCGAAACGGATCGGTTCCGGCTCTGGTTCGTTGAGGATTTGGCGGGCTCTCTGCACGCGCTGCATCACGGCATTGGCCAGGTTTGCGGCCGCGTGATTGTAGTCGCGGGCGGCCTCCGGGCTGATGGCCTGGAGCGCGGGCCGAAGGCGGGCACGGAGTTGTTCGAGGTGGTTGGTGAGCCGTTCGGCGGTGAACACGTTGGTCAGCAATTGGACGACCCGTTCGCGATAGCGGCGCTGACCTTCGGCGGTTTCCAACAGGGCGTGGGCCACCAGTCCCTCGACTTGGGCGCTGCTGGGGATGACGGGTCGGTTGGGCTCCCAAAACATCTGGTCCATGCCATGCGGGAAGAAGACCATCCTGCCGGTGTCAAGATCGTGGTAAACCCGGTAATTGTTTCGCTTCAAGGTGTAACCGTCCCAGTGCCAGGTCAGCATTTCGAGCGCGCTGAAGCTCAGGAACCGATCCAGATCCAGGACTTTCTCCAGGCGCTCGAGGCGCTGGCGATGGTTGGGTTCCTGCGCCGCGGCAACCAGGGCTTTGAGGTCGGCACGGTTTGACACGTCCCCCTCCCCGGAGGTGCGTTCGAGCGGTTCGGTGATTTCGCGGAGGAACCCGCCGTCGTAGAGATTGCCATTGACGTTGCGGAAATGGCGGCGCAGGAACGTTTTGTCGAACCCTTCCTTGAGCACGTAGAAGCCGAGGTCGCGTCCGTTCAACTCGACGTGCGCATGCGTGGTGCGCGGAGTGGGCACGCCAGCGGCCAAAAACAGTTCGGAGCAGATCGCTTCGCTCATGTAACTCGGATCCTGGACCGAATTGTTCAGGGCCAGCTTGTCCAGGCCGTGAAAATTCTGATGGTCGGCGAACTTGTCGAAGTTCAGCGTGAGAGCGGGCTTGGCGTCGTCCACCGGCCGGAAACTGCCCGCCGCGCCCTTGAGGTGAAGGCCGACCCCTCGATAAACCTTGTCCCCCTCGATGACGGTGGCCGGGACGTAAGCCCGGCCGTTGCTCCGCAGACGGGCGAGGTTGGTCGGCGCGACCTGGATGCGCAAGTGGGGGATGAGGCCGTTGCTGAAGAATTTGTCCGACTCGTCCAACCTGGCACTGGCGGCGCCAGCGGAACCGACCAGATGGAAGAGCAGGCAAAGCGCTGCTACGAGTTTCATGGAGCGCCTCTTTGGCCTTTCGCCACGCAGTGGGACCATGAACCGTTCAGACTGGTAACTTGTAACTGGTAACTTGTAACTGGAAATTGAAAACAGGGTCACACTCGGGAGGAGCTTCCGCAAATCGCCAGTTACCAGTGACAAGTTACCAGTGACAAGTCGGTTCATGGAGAGCCGCCTGTTCCTTCCAGACCTGCTGACGGGCCATGAACCGTGGCGGAGTACGCAATCCGCAATCCGTAATCCGCAATCCGCAATCAGGAGGTTCATGGCGTGCGCGATGGTTTGTCCTGGGTTGTCTTGTTCTTCTCCCGCTGCTCTGCGAAGAAGGTCTGGAGCAGGGATCGGCATTCGGCTTCGCGGACGCCGGTCGTGATTTCGCACCGGTGGTTCAAGGAGGGGAGTTGCAGGAGATTCATCGTTCCACCTGCGGCTCCGCCTTTGGGGTCGCTCGCGCCGAACACCACCCGGGCCAACCTGGTGTGGACCATGGCGCCGGCGCACATTGGGCAAGGCTCCTTGGTCACGTAGAGCGTGCAGTCCGTCAGCCGCCAGTCTCCCACGTTGCCCTCGGCCTGAGTCAACGCCAGCATCTCGGCGTGGGCGGTGGCATCCTTCAACAACTCGACCTGGTTGAAGGCCCGGGCCACGATACGGCCGGCGCGCACGACGACGGCGCCGACGGGCACTTCCTCCGCGGCGTAAGCCCGGGCCGCCTGGCGCAGTGCTTCGCCCATGAAATAGTGGTCGCTCTGGAGATCGATGATTGGTTCGTCCATCTGATTATTAGGATTTGCGATCTGCGATTTGCGATTTGCGATTTATGCACCCGGACGGTCCGCGGCGGGCAACTGCCAGGGAGGCGCTGGATTCTTCGACGGTCCAGTCGAAGTGGCCGTCGGGATGGCAACGGCAATGCGCGGCAAAGAAGCCGCCACGATGCTTCCAGAACAAGGGCCAGATCTGGTCGCGGTCGGTCCGGGGCAGCGCCAGACCGGCCAGTTGGTCTGCCGGAAAAAACTCGAAGCGCCCTTCGCGGTGCGCCGGCGGCAGGAGGTTGAGTCGGGGTCGAACTTCGAAGAGGAACATCAGCCAGTGGGCCTGCCCCTGGTAACCGTGCTCGCTGACCAGCCCGGTCAAATGCAAGTCGGAGGGCTGGAGGGGCAGACCAAGTTCTTCCGCGGCTTCGCGACAGGCGCAGGCGTAAGGCGATTCGCCCAGGTCGGTCCGGAGTTTTCCGCCGCACGGACTCCACAAGCCGCGGTTCGGTTCCTGCGCCCGCTCCAACAAGAGGACTTCGTCCTGTTCATTGAAACAGTAGAGCAGCGTGCTGACCTGGTAAGGCAGCGACATCCCCTGAGTGAAACAGGGTTGGCGCCGTTGCGCAAGACGAGCCCGGGTGCAAGGGAAGCTTGGGGGTCGGCAATCAGTAATCAGTAATCAGTAATCAGTAATCAGTAATCAGTAAATCAGTGAGCACAGAACTCTTGACTCAGCGAGCCCGACGACTAACGAAGAGGGCTGGTTTCTGGTTTGACTGCGCAGCTGACTGCTTTTTGTCTGCCACCTACCTGCATTTGAAATGCGCACCCGATCGTAACCGTTGGCACATGACTGATGACGGCCCACTGCTCACTGATTACTGATCACTGATCACCGGCTCTCCATCACTTCCGGCCGACGCAGTAGAGGGTCTTCGCCGTGCGAATGAAGATCTGGCCCTGGCTGATCGGGATCGATGCGCGCAGATGGTGTTCGTCCTCGCCCATGGCCGCGGTGTGGAGCAACTTGAACTCGGGGCCGCCCGCCTGGATGACGAAGACCTCACCGACGAAGTTCATGACGTAGATCTTGCCGTCGGCGGCGGTGGGAGACGCCTGGAAGATGTCTTTGCCCTTGAGATCGCCGGACCAGAGGACTTTGCCGGACGGTTCAAGGCAGAGCAGTTTTTTCTTGTTTCCGTTGAGCACGTAAAATTTGCCTTCGTAAAAGAGCGGCGTGGGCACATCGCTGGAGAGCTCTTTCACATCGAGGGAACGGGCCGTCCTGGCTGGATCTTCGGTGGCTTGCACGAAGCTCTGCCAGGCGAGCGACGCGTTGGCAAGGTGACTCTGGCCGCCCAACTTGACGGCGTAGACCGGTGCGTCCTTGGGACCACAAGCCAGCGCGAGACCTGCGCCCGCGACCGGGGAAGGCACGAGGCGCCAGTGGGTGATGCGCGTGGGGTTCCAGGTGCCCCAGCGCCAGAGTTCCTTGCCGGTGGCCGGATCATGGCCGCTGAGGCAGTCGCCTCCGGCGATCAGCAGATCGGATCGACCCCCGTGGGTGTAGGGGGTGGGAGTGGTGTAGGCTTCGAGGGATTCCTGGTGCGCTTCGGAGGGGCGATTCGCGCGCCACAATTCTTTTCCCGTGCCTGGTTCGAGGGCGACCAGGTATGATTCGTTGGGGCCGTCCGCCCGCCCGCGGCCATTGACCGGCACGTTGCGTTGGAGGACTTGCACATAGAGGCGCCCGTCGAAGAGCAGCGGACTGGCTCCGTAGGTCCATTGGTAGGCAAACGGGCCGTAATCCTTCTGGAGGTTGCGCCGCCAGAGCTCCTGCCCGGCCAGGTCCAGGCAGACCAAATCGCCGGTCCCGTAAAAGAACCAGACCCGCCGTCCATCGGTCACCGGCGACGGGTTGGAAAAAGTGCTCATCCGGTCCTGGCCCATCCCTTCGGCCACTTTCAGCCGCCACCGTTCCCGGCCGGTCTGGCGGTCGAAGGCGAGTGCGACGCACGTTTTGGCGAGTTCGTCCACCGAGGACACGAAGACATCATCGCCCCACACCACGGGCGTCGCTCCGCTGGGGCCGGGCAGGGGCGCGGTCCACTGGACTCCCTCGCTCTTGCTGAAGGTGACCGGGAGCCCTTTTTCCGAGCTCGAACCATCAAAGTGCGGTCCACGCCACTGCGGCCAATTTTCTGCCCGGAGGGAAATGAGGATGGACAGATACCATCCCGCGACCAAGAGCGACACGGATCTCCGATGGTTCATAGTTTTGCCTGACGATGCGCAGCGACCGTGGTCGCGCCGGTTGAATTCGTTCGCTTGTAAGCAGGCGTTGGACGCAATACAAGATCGATCGATTGAAACGAAGTGGGGAAGAAAGGGCCAACGGCGGGCTTCACCGCCGCCACCAGGAGCGCCCTTGGTCCTTGCGTTCCTCCTGCTGCTGATGCTTGAGGTTCTCCAGCAGCAACTGGCTGCGCGCATTCTCCAGGGCCATCTGGAATTGGCCGTAGGTGGCGAATCGTTGGTTGGGAGATTTCGCCATCGCCACGAGGATCGCGTCGCTGGTCAATTGGGTGATTTCCGGGCGCACATCGTTCGGCGGCGTGAGCGCGATGTGGACGTGGCCCGCCACGACTTGCTCCACGGTCTCGGCCTCAAAAGGGACGTGGCCGGTCAAGGCGTGGTAAAGGGTGCCGCCCAGGCTGTACATGTCGGAATGAAAATCCTCGCCCTGGCGCTGGATCTTTTCCGGAGCGACGTAATAGGGCGTTCCCCAAATGGCGGCGCCGTACTCCTCGTTATCGGCCGCCTGGCGGGCGAGTCCAAAGTCCACCAGTTTCGGTTCGCCGTACTCGTTGAAGAGGATGTTGCCCGGCTTGATGTCGCGATGGAGCAGGTTTCGCTGGAGGGCGCTGTCGAGGGCCGAGGCGACCTTGATCCCGAGGTCGAGCACATTCAACTCGGGCACCACTCCGTCCCGGATAATCCAGGCGTCCAGGCTGCCGTGGTCGGCCAGTTCCATGACGATGTAGGGGCTGCCCTCATGTTCATCGAAGGAGTAGACGTGAATGATGTTGGTGTGGTTGAGCGCGGCCGTGGCCCGGGCCTCGCGGTAGAAACTCTCCATCACTTGCTTGTCTTCGGCCATCTCCCGCTTGAGCATCTTGATCGCCACCATGCGTTCCAGCTGCACATCGAAAGCCCGGTAGACTGTGCCCATGCCGCCAGAGGCGACGACTTCACGGACCTCGAAATTGCGCAGGCGCGTGGGCACGACCACCGGGTGGCCGCACTTGGTGCATGAAACCGGCTCCAAAAGAGGAAGGTCGCTCGAAAGCCAGTGCTTGGCCTGGCAGGCGCCGCAAACCGCCAGCCTCAATGGTTTCCTGTCATGGCTTGCTACGTCCGACACAAAACAAAGATACCAGAGGTTGTCCTGACGACAAGTGGTGAAGTGGCCTTTTGCCACGGCTGCGGTCCACGAAGGGTGCGCCGACGTGAGCCGGCACTGGCGTGGCCCGCAGGCAAGTCAGCGGACTCACGACCGCCGCCAGGAGGTTCCGGAAGCGCGCCGGCCGGCCCGGCGGAGGGCCTCAAATTCCCGCGCCGAAAGTGGAAAAAGCGGTGTCGCCGGTGTGGAACTCCGGCGAAAGCGGCTCGTTCTCGCCCCGCAGGATGCGATAGCGTTTGATGGCAAAGGAGACTTCCAGGCCGTCGCGCAGGCCGAGGGCGGAATACTCCTCCTTGGTCATCCGGGAACGAATGATCAGGCCCGAAGGCAGTTCCAATTCCAGCCGCAGCATGACCCCAAGGAAATAGGTGTGACGCAACACCGCCCGACAACGGTAGGCCGAGGTGTCCTGGGACACTTGCACGGCGAAAGGCCGGAAGCCGATGCGCATCTTGGAACCGTCCGGCCGGTCGTGCGCGGGAAACTCGAGCTCGCCCGCGCGGGCGACGCCCCCCTGGACGGTCAGTTCGAGGACGTTGAGCACCCCGATGAAGCGGGCGACAAATTCATTGATCGGCTCCTCATAAACTTCGCGAGGAGTGCCGATCTGTTCGAGGTTGCCCCGCGAAAAGATCACGATGCGGTTGGAGACCTCCATGGCCTCCTCCTGGTCATGAGTGACAAACAGGGTGGTGACGTTGAGATCGTTGTGCAGCGTGACGAGCCATTCCCGCAGTTCCTGGCGAATCTTGGCATCCACCGCGCCGAACGGCTCATCGAGCAGGAGCACACTGGGCTTGGAGGCCAGCGCGCGGGCGATCGCCACGCGCTGGCGCTGGCCGCCGGATAATTGATGCGGGTAACGCTTGTCCAGCCCATCGAGTCCGAGCAGGTTCAACAATTCGTGCACGCGATCATGGAGGTCGGTCCTTTTCCACTTCTTGATTTTCAGGGCGAAGGCGATGTTCTTGAACACACTCATGTTCTTGAACAGGGCGTAGCTCTGGAAAACAAAACCGATGTTGCGCTTCTGCACGGAGATATCGTTGACGCGCTGGCCCCGGATGAAGAGATCCCCCTCGGTGGGCACCTCGAGTCCGGCAATCAGGCGCAGCACGGTGGTTTTGCCGCCGCCACTGGGCCCGAGCAGCGCGACCAATTCCCCTTCCTTGACGGAGAAGCTGACCTGGTTCACCGCGGCCACTTCGCCGAATTTCTTGGTGACATTTCTCAGTTCAATGCTCATGCCGCGCGGCGGTGGGTCGAGTCGGCCTCAACCGGCGATGGGTTCCTTCAGCCGATCCGGACGGGCGATCGGCTCCGGGGCCGCCCGCTGCGCCAGTTCGTAATTGCGCTGTTGCTTCCATTCGAGAAAAGTTTTCAGGGCGAGGGTGAGGAGGGCCAGCAGGGCCAGCAGGCTGGCCACGGCAAAGGCGGCCGTGCCCGACGCCGCGGTGGCGCTCTGATGGAGTTTCTCCACCCGCAGCGGCATGGTGTCGGTCTCGCCGGTGATGTGGCCGGAAACGACCGAGACGGCGCCGAATTCGCCCATGGCGCGCGCGTTGCACAAGATGACGCCGTAGAGCAGACCCCATTTGACAGAAGGGAGGGTGACGTGCCAGAAGGTCTTCCAACCGCTCGCCCCCAGGGTGAGGGCCGCCTGCTCCTGTTCGCTGCCGGTGGCCTGCATGACCGGGATTAATTCCCGCGCGACGAACGGGAAGGTGATGAAGACCGTGGCCAGGACGATGGACGGGGTGGCGAAGATAATCTTGATATCGTGTTCCTCGAGCCAATGACCGAAGAAACCCTGCATGCCAAAGAGGGTGACGAACATCAAGCCGACGACCACGGGAGAGACGGCGAACGGCAAATCGATCAGCGCGGTGAGCAAGGTTTTTCCTTTAAACTGAAATTTCGCGATCGCCCAGGCGGCGGCCAGACCGAACAGGGTGTTCAACGGCACACTGATGCCGGCCACCAGGAGGGTGAGGCGAATGGCCGAGCGACTGTCGGGATCGATCAGCGAATCCCAGTAGAGTTTCCAGCCGCGGGCGAGAGCCTGGGCAAAGACATTCACCAACGGCAGCAACAGGAAGAGCAACGAGAAGAGGAGCGCCACGCCGATGAGCAGAGATCGGGCGAGCGGGGATTCCTCGCTGCCAGCCTGAGACTTCTGGTGCGTCGACGAGCGGAGTTGTTTCGCGGAGCTGGGCATGCGCGGGAGTCGGTTTACGGCTGGTAGCGACTGGCCCAGCGTTCCAGCAAATTGATGACCACCAGCAAGGCAAACGAGATGACCATTAACACCACCGCCAGGGCCATCGCGCCCGTGTAGTTGTATTCCTCCAGCCGGATGACAATGAGCAGCGGGGAGATTTCCGTCAAAAACGGTTTGTTGCCGGCAATAAAAATGACCGAACCGTACTCGCCGATGGCCCGGGCAAACGCCAGGGCGAAGCCGGTGACAATCGTCGGCAGGAGCGTCGGCGCGATGATGCTGCAAAAGGTCCGAAAGCGGCTGGCCCCGAGGGTGGCGGCCACTTCTTCGACCTCCCGTTCCATGCCTTCGAGCACCGGCTGCAGTGTGCGGACGACAAACGGCAACCCCACGAAGGTCAGGGCGACGACCACCCCGGTCGAGGTGTAGGCAATGCGCAGCCCCCCTTGGCTGCCGTCGGGATTCTGGTGGAGGAGAAACCGGCCGATCCAGCCATTGACCGAGTAAAGGCTGGCCAAAGTCAGACCGGCCACGGCCGTGGGCAGGGCGAAGGGAAAATCCACCAGGCCATCGACGAGCCGTTTTCCGGGGAAGTGATAGCGCACCAGCACCCAGGCCAGGACGGTGCCGAAAACCGCGTTGATCAACGCGGCCGCGAAGGAGGCGCCAAAGGTCAGGCGATACGAAGCCAGCGCGCGCGGATCCAGCGCAAGGGTCCAAAATTCGGTCAAGGAAAGTTGTGACGCCTTCAGGAACAGCCCGGCGATGGGCACCAGCACGATGAGCCCCAGGTAGAAGACGGTAAACCCCATCGTCAACCCGAAACCGGGCAGCGTGTTGAATCTCTTGCGGAGCATGAACCGGCAGATGAAACCAGAAGGCGCAAGAGAGGAGTAGCAAAAAGCGCGGGAAACATGACCCAATCCTGGCTCACTTGACCGGCTGGCAAATCTGGTCGAACACCCCGCCTTCATGGAAGTGCACTTGTTGAGCTTTCTGCCAGCCCCCGAAACGGTCTTCGATCGTGAACAGGGTCAATCGGGGGAAAACGTTTTCGTATTTGCGGGCGACCGATTCCAGACGTGGCCGGTAGAAATTCCGCGCCACGATCTCCTGGCCGGCTTCGCTGTAGAGGAACTCCAGGTAAGCCTGGGCGACCTGGCGCGTGCCGCGGCGGTCGGCGATCTTGTCGACGATCGTCACCGGGGGTTCCGCCAGGATGCTCAGGGAGGGGACGACGATCTCGAACTTTTCGTCACGGGCTTCCTTGACCGCGAGCAGGGCTTCGCTTTCCCACGCCACCAACACGTCGCCGATGCCGCGCTGCAGGAAACTGGTGGTCGCGCCCCGCGCGCCGGAATCGAGCACCGGCACGTTCTGGTAGAGGCGCCGGACAAAGTTTTTGGCTTTGGCGTCGTCGCCTCCCGCGCGACTCAACTCGTAGCCGTAAGCCGCCAGGTAATTCCAGCGGGCGCCCCCGGAGGTTTTGGGATTCGGTGTGACGACCGAGATGCCCGGTTTGACGAGGTCGCCCCAATCTTTGATCCCTTTGGGATTTCCGTCGCGCACCAGGAAAACGATGGTGGAGGTGTAAGGCGCGCTGTTGTTGGGCAGGCGCTTCTGCCAATCCCGGGGAATGAGCCGGGCCTTCTCGTACAACACATCCAGATCGTAGGCCAGGGCCAGGGTGGCAACATCGGCCGGCAAACCATCGATGATGGCACGCGCCTGTTTGCCTGAACCGCCGTTGGATTGCTTGATCGTGACCTTCTGACCCGTCTTGGCTTCCCACTGTCGGCTAAATGCCGCGTTCAATTCCTGATACATTTCGCGGGTCGGATCATACGAGACATTCAGGAGCGTGATGTCCTTGGCCAGCGCGGTCGTTCCGACCAGTGCCAGAGAGAGGGCGGCGAGGCCGCGGGAGAGCAATCTTGCTGTCATAGTTTTGAGCGGTTCGATCAGGTCTGGGCTGAAGGATTCAGAACGCCAACTGCACTCGGGTCAGGAATGTCTTTTCGTTCCGCTGGGTCACGGGATTGGATCCCTTGTCGCCGCCAGCGAAATCGGTTTGGAAGTAATTCAGAGCGAGCCGGACGTTTTTGTTCAAGTACCAGTTTAAGCCCACGCCCCAGGCCCTGGCCTTCGTCGCCGAGGTGGCCGCGCTGGCAAAAGGCCTGGATCCCTTGAACACATCGTTATCGACATCCAGCACCCCGTAGCGGCCGACCAGCTCGAAGGCACCCCAACCGCCGTGGTGAGGATCAAAGTTTTTCTTCGGGCTGACTCCCTTGTAGGATGCATCCTCGCCCGTCAGCACCCAGCCGGCTTCAATTTGCCAGGCGGTGTTGCGGGCGGTCAGAAAATCGACGGTTGGCGTCGCGGTGGGGCCAGACGCGCGCCGGAGCTTCTGTGCCGAGATCACATACTCACCCAGCAGACCCAAAGGCCCATAGTACCAGTAGCCTTGGGGCGTAATCCGCCAGTGTGCCCCGTCCGCCGTGACATTGGCATTGGTGCCGGCGCCCGTCGTGTAAGTGAACCACTGCTCCACGCCATCGGAGAAAAAGCCGTTGTTGTTGGGCAACCCGGAGGCGCCCTCGGAGTTGCCGTAACTAGCCCCCGCCCCGAGCCCCAGGCCTTTGAGCGAGGCGAGGTCAGTCCTTTGGAACGGATGAAAAAAAAGACGGCCCGCCACGGCCTTCTCGTCGTCAAAGTCCGAATTCGACGAGCTGCGATTATCACCCACGCCGTTGAACACGCCGACCGCGTAGTTGAATACACCACCGGCGACTTCCCCATGTAACTGCACCCCCAAGTCCCGATTCGGGGTCAACTGCGTCGGGTGGCCGCGTTCAATGAAGTAGCCCTGCGAGTCGGATTGCAATTGCTCCAGGCCAACCGGCGTTTTGAATTTGCCCACGCGCAATTGCAGTTCAGGCCGGTATCGGTAGTTCAAGTAAACATCCATGATCGAGGGAACAGTCGCCGTGGACGAGCTGGCCGAAGTGCCAAAGTCCGGCACGAATAGAAAATCAAAATCCCGGAAGACAGTCCCCTCGATGATCGGGCGCGCCCGGCGCAGCACAAACGAATCGTTGTTCTTGATGCCGCCGTCGTTGACATAGGTCCGGGAATCGAGCTGGAGCAACCCGCGCAGCTTGAGGACAAAATTCGTGTCGGCGGATTGCAGGGTGAAGCCACGGCCATCGATCGACATGGTCGGGGCGCTTCTGGCCAACTCGGCCGAGGCCTCTTTGTCGAGTTCAGATTTGCGATCCAGAATGCGGACCCGCTGATCCAGTTCCTCAATCTGCTTTTTCAGGGCCTTGATGGTTTCCGCCGTCTCGTCGTCCGCCCGCGATTCAGTTGTCCCCTGGCAAAGCCGGAGGATTGCCGTGGCGATAATCCATTGATGGCATTTCATTTGTTGTTTGGTCGATTCGAGCAGGTCGAACGCGCTTGGTGCGCACGCCGAGCTGATGTTTCCGTTTCAGCCAACCATCGGGGCAGGAGAATACAGTTAAACTACAGTATGTCAATCGATATAATTAACAATGTTTCATATTGATGGTCAAATGTATATGTACGTTAAGTCCTTCTATCGGATAATTCTTGATAGATACCATGTGGATTACCTACGCTCCGCCTATGAAATTGTCTTTTCGGGGTGAATACGCGTTGCGGGCGCTGGTTGTCCTGGGCCTGAATTACGGCAACTCCGTCATGCCCATTCAAGCCATCTCCAAACTCCAGAATATCCCCAAGCGTTTCCTCGAACAGATACTGCACGACCTCAAATCAGCCGGCTTTCTGGAAAGCAAGCGCGGGATTGCGGGAGGTTATCGGCTCAAGATGCCGCCGGACCGCATCAACCTGGCCGAAGTCATCCGCCACCTGGAAGGGCCGCTGGCGCCGGTGAGTTGTGTGAGCGAACGGTTCTACGAGAAATGCTCGTGCCCCGACGAAGAAAAGTGCGCCATTCGCAGCGTGATGCAGGAGGTTCGCGACGCCATCGTGAGGATCCTGGAAGGCGTGACGGTGGCGCAGCTTTGCGAGCGTGTGAAAAAACTACAAGGGCCGCAAGCCAACCCGCTGGACTACGTGATTTAAGGCATTGCGCGCGGCGGGCACGGAATGTCGCCCGCGTGGTGGCCCGGCTTGCCGCGTCGCCATCCCGCGGCTGGGGCCCGAATAAACCGCGTGCCAGCCCTCGAAGCTTGGTGGTAGGTTCGGCGCATGACCGGCGAACGCCAACTCGAAAACCTGGTCCTGATCGGGTTCATGGGAACGGGCAAGTCCTCCGTCGGGCGGCTGGCGGCCGCGCAACTTCACTATGATTTTGTCGACACAGACGAACTGATCGAAAAGCGCGCTGGCCAGACGATCACGCAACTATTCGATCAACAGGGCGAGGCGGCGTTCCGGGAGATGGAGCGGCAACTGGTCGAGGAGATGGACACCTGGCGCCGGAAAGTGATCTCCACTGGCGGCGGCCTGCCGGCCAGCCAGGGCAATCTGGCCGGTATGAAGAAGCATTCGCTCGTCCTCTGCTTGTGGGCCTCCCCGGAGTCCATTTGGGAGCGGGTGCGCAACCAGTCCCACCGTCCGTTGCTGCGGGAGCCGGATCCGCTGGGCCGGATTCGGACCTTGCTGGCCGAGCGGACGCCGTTTTACCGGCAGGCCGACGTGCTGGTGAACACCGGGATGCGCTCGATCAAAGAGGTCACCCAGCAGGTGCTCCATCAATTTCACATCGCCCGGATCCGTTCGCCTCGCAGTGAAAGACCTCATTGAACAGCGCGCCCGCCAGCTGGGCTTCGACGCCTGCCGGGTCACCACCGCCGAACCACCGGATTCCGCCAGCCACTTGCAACGCTGGCTGGAAGCCGGAAAACAGGGCGAGATGGCTTACCTGGCCCGCAATGCGCACAAACGTCTGGAGCCGCGGCGGGTGCTGCCCGGAGCCAGAAGTCTCATCTGCCTCGCGGCGAGCTATCATCGCCTTTCGGTTCCTCCAGACCGCGGCAGCCCGAAGCCGCCCCGGCCTCCGGCGAGTCAGGACCCGTCGCAGACGAAGGACTGCGAACCACGGACGATCGCCGAAGTTGCCCGCTACGCGCGCTACGCCGACTACCATGACGTTCTGGGCGAACGCCTGCGACAACTCGCCTCGTTCGTCAACGAACTCGGCGGCGCCGGCACACGGTCGCTCTGGTATGTGGATACCGGACCATTTCTCGAGCGCGACCTGGCGCAGCGCGCCGGGTTGGGTTTCGTCGGCAAACACACCAACCTGATCAGCCGCCAACTGGGCAACTGGTTTTTCCTCGCGGAAATCATTACCACCCTGGAACTGGCTCCGGACGCCGGGGAGAGAAATCATTGCGGCTCCTGCACCCGCTGCCTGGCCGCCTGCCCGACCCAGGCCATTACCGCCCCATTCCAGCTGGATGCCCGCCGCTGCATCTCCTATCTCACCATCGAACTGAAGGGCAGCATCCCGGTGGAACTCCGGCCAGCGATCGGCAATCGCATTTTCGGCTGCGACGATTGCCTGGCGGTTTGTCCGTGGAACAGGTTCGCCAAGGAGGGTCGCCTGATGGCGGAGCACGCCCGCGCCGATCTCGACGCGCCGGAATTGATCGAACTGCTGTCGCTCGATGAGGCCGGCTTCAAGCGCCGGTTTGCGGGCACTCCGCTGAACCGGGCCAAACGTCGCGGCTTCCTGCGCAACGTCTGCGTTGCCCTCGGGAATGCAGGGGACACCCGCGCCCTGCCCGCCCTGCGACGGGCTGCGTCCAGGGCCGAGTCCCTCATCGCCGAGCACGCCCGCTGGGCGATTGACCGCATCGAGTCGCGCCGCGGGAGTTGAGTCGGCCCGTGGCGGCCCGCTTCTCCTTCCCATCAACACCCCGCCGCGGCGCGGTCTCCGGCCGAGCGGCCAGCCATTCGCGCCGGTCCATTCCGCAAAATTTCAACTTCCAACCAGTGCGTAGCGGTCCTAGTTTAGGGGCATGTTCGACACTCTGAGCGGCAAGCTCCAGAACGCCTTTCGCAACCTGCGCGGGCTGGGCAAGATTTCCGAGAGCAACGTCGCCGAAAGTCTCCGCGAAGTGCAGTTGGCGCTGCTGGACGCCGATGTCAACTTCAAGGTCGTCAAGGAATTCATCGAGCGGGTCAAAGAAAAATCACTCGGCCAGGAAGTCATCCAGAGCGTTCAGCCCGGACAGCAGATCATTAAGATCATCCATGATGAACTGGTGGTCTTGCTGGGCAGCGAGAACCTCGGCCTGGACCTGAAGAGTCATCCCAGCTGCCTGTTGATGGTCGGCCTGCACGGTTCGGGTAAGACCACCTCTTCCGGCAAGCTCGCCCGCCTCCTGCAGAAGCAAGGGCGCACGCCGCTGCTGGTCGCGGCCGACGTTTATCGGCCCGCCGCCGTGGATCAACTCGCCACCCTGGGCGAAGACCTGGGCGTGCCGGTCTTCGCCAAGAAAGGGGAGACCGACGTCTTGCGCATTGCCCGCGAAGCGCGCGAATTCGCCGCGTCCCGGAATTGCGACACGCTCATCTTCGACTCCGCCGGCCGGCTCCAGATTGATGAACCGCTGGTCCAGGAACTAGTCCGGCTCCGCGACCTGGTGCAACCGGACGAAATCCTCCTGGTGCTCGACGCCGCCACCGGCCAGGAGGCTGTCCATGTCGCCACGCACTTCGACCAGGCGTTGCGCATCACCGGCAGCATCCTCACCAAACTGGACGGTGATGCCCGCGGCGGCGCGGCTCTCAGTCTGAAGAGCGTCACGCAGAAGCCGATCAAGTTCATGGGGGTGGGCGAAAAGCTCGAGGACTTCGAGCCATTCCATCCCGAGCGCATGGCTTCGCGTATCCTGGGCATGGGCGACGTCGTGAGCCTGGTCGAGCGCGCGGTCGAAGCCGTGGACGAGGCGGATGCGCGCAAGCTCGAAGAGAAGCTGCGCCGGGGCGAGTTCACCCTGGAAGACTTCCTGGAACAACTCCGTGCCATGAAGAAGCTCGGCTCGCTCGAAAGCATCGTCGGCCTGCTGCCGGGCGGCTCCGAGATGTTGAAGCAAACCGACCTGAACAAGCAGGAGAAGGAATTCAAACGGATGGAGGGAATGATCTGCGCCATGACTCCGGAAGAGCGCCGCAAGCCGCAACTCCTCAACGCCAGCCGGCGCAAGCGCATTGCCAAGGGCAGCGGCGTGACCGTGACCGAGTTGAACACGCTCCTCAATCGCTTTGGCCAGATGCAGCAGATGATGCGAAAAATGGGCAAATTCCAGAAGTTAATGGCCCGCATGGGTGGCGCTCCGTCCATGTTCGGCCGTCGCTAACGGTCCGTGGCAAAAGAACTCCAGCCCACTTCTCAGCAAGCCTGCCCATAGGTTGGCGCGTTCGTGATTCAGAATCGGCTTCATGATCGGATTCAAAATCGGATTGCAGTTTTCGCTCGACCCCAAGTAGAGTCCGCCTAACTCAACTCGGGCTAATTTCGTATAGCTATGGCCATTCAGGAGGTCCTGTTGTATTCAGGGGAGAGCTTCAATCGCGTGGGAGTGGGGTTGTTGCTCGCCGGTTGTTTGATGATCGGGCTGGCCAACGGAGCGGAGGCCGCCTGCACCCCGGTGATGATTACCAGCCAACCCGGTTCCATCACCGTCCTCGAAACTTGCCGGGCTGTGTTCAGCGCGGGTGTGTCCGGTTCTGCGCCATACACTTTTCAGTGGTTGAAGAATGGTGAAGCCATCGCCGGAGCCACCAATTCGTCCTACACCACCCCGCCGGCCAGGTGGGTCGACAGCGGTAGCTTTTATGCCGTCACGGTCAGCAACGCCTGCGGCCAGGAGACCAGCCGGGACGCCTTCTTGATCATCTCTCCCGACGTCGTGCCGCCCGTCCTGGTCGGGGCCGTTGGCGGACCCACCTTGAACAAAATCGTGGTCAGCTTCCGCGTGGGCGCATGCCACGACTCCGGGGCCACGCTGGAACTCTTCAGCGCCACCGACACGACCAACTACGTCGTCAGCAAGGGAAGCGCCGCGGGCGATAAACTCGAAGTGGTCAGCGCCGAACTCAGTTGCTCCGGCACCGATGTGATTCTTACGACCATCCCGCAAACCGAAGGGGTCAGCTACACCGTCACGGTCAATTCGGTGAGTGATTTGAATTTCAACGCGGTCCCAAGGAACAGCCAGGCCACCTTCCGCAGCCAGGTTTCGACGCCCGGATTCCTGCGCTTCGAGACATGGCCACACCCGCCGGACGGTCTGGCGCCGGCCACCAACTGTGCCGACCTCTCTGCCCACTGCCTTCCTCAGAGCCCGCTTTACCTCACGGCGTTCGACACTCGCTCCGTCTATCCCGACGATACCCACGACGACTACTGCGCCCGCGTCTCGGGCTTTTTCAAGCCGCCGGTTTCGGGCGATTGGATTTTTTACCTGCGCGGCAGTGACCCGTCGGAGCTGTTCCTCAACCCGAACGGCAGTGATTCCTCGGACAAGGTGCGGCTCATTGCCGGAACGAGCTCGTTCCCGATTTCCTCGCTTCACGCCTCCGCGCCACAGAAGCTGGTGGCCGGAAACGCCTACTACCTGGAAGGATTCTATGCCACGGCGGCCGGACCGGATTACCTCCAGGTCGCCGTCAAGCTCGCCACGGACCAGGCCGAGCCGGATGGTTTGCCGCCCATCCCTGGATCCTGGCTGGCGACGCGCGCCGATCCGACTGGAGCGGCCATCGAGATTATCGGGCAACCGTCGAACGTGGATGCTTTGATCGGGAGTGCCGTCACGTTTAGTCTGACGGCCCGAGGTTCCGTGGCCGGCACCACCAAGCCGCCCATCTTCTACCAATGGCAACGACTTGACCCGCGACAAGCGGAGTGGACGGACATCGCGGGAGCGAACCAAGCCGCCTACACGACCAGTTTCACTTCCTGTGCAGAAAGCGGCACGCAGTTCCGCTGTCTCGTCGCCTTGCCCGGCGCGATGGCATCGAGCCAGGCCGCCAGCGCGTATGTTTTCGGCGACGACGCCTCCCCAGTCAGGCTGCTTGAGCAACCGCAGTCGCAAGTTCTGGGACCCGGTTGCCGCGCAACTTTCAGCGTGAGCGCTTCCGGTTCCTCCGCAAGCCCGCCAACCGGGCCTGCCTACCAATGGTTCAAGAACGGAGACGCCATTCTGGATGCCACTAATTCGTCCTACACTACTCCTCCTGTGAGTCTGGGCGACTACGGCTCAGTTTTCCATGTCGTGGTGAGCAACAAATGCGGCGCGGTGACCAGCAGCGATGCGGGCCTGGTCGTGGTGCTGGATGTCACGCCCCCCACCCTCCTTGGTGCTGGCCCTGGGCCGACACCCGACAAGGTGGAGCTAAATTTTTCAGCCGGTCCCTGTGGTTGGCCAGCTGGCGGGCTCGAGCCTCACGCCGCCACGGACCCATCGAACTACGCCCTGAACGGCGGTCTCGTGGTGAGCAACGCCGAGCTTAGTTGCTGCGGGACGAAAGTCGTCCTGACGACCAGCCGCCAAACTGACGGGGCGACTTACACCGTGACCGTCAACGGCCTCACAGACTTGAGTGGCAATGTCATTCAGCCGAACAGCCAGGCCACTTTCCGCGCGAACGCACTGATCCGCGGCCTTCTACGCCGTGAGATTTACAATTACATTTCCGGGAACTTTCTCAGCAATCTGACCAACCACGCCAGCTTCCCTTACTGCGCCGATCCGATCAGCCTGGTGCCCTCTTTCGAGGCGCCACGCAACGTCGGCGATCAGTATGGCCAGCGGCTCTCCGGTCTGATCCTGGCGCCGGTCACCGGTGACTACACCTTCTGGATCGCTTCCGATGAACAAAGCGCCTTGTTCCTGAGCACCAATGAGAGTCCGGCCAATAAAAATTTGATCGCTTCCGTCCAGGCTGGGGTTTCCCCGCGGTCCTGGGACTGCCCCTCTCTGCCCGAATGTCCGAATGCCTCCGCGCCGATTTCGCTGGAAGCGGCCCGTTTTTACTATGTCGAAGCGCTGACCAAGGAGGGCACCGGAGCCGACCACCTGGCCGTGGCGTGGCAGTTGCCGGGCGGATCGCCTCCCCAGCCACGCCGGGACGTTATCCCCGGCACTTACCTGGCCACCTACACGACGCCCGCCACGCAGCTCACGATCACCCAGCAACCGCTGAGCGTTACCGCAGCGCCGGATTGCAAGGCCGCGTTCACGGTTGGCGCCACCGTGCAACCCGCCGGCACACCCGTGGCCTACCAATGGCAGCGAAACAGTCAGGACATCCCCGGCGCCAACAGTTCCATCTATGTCACCGATTACCTGGCCCTAATCGACAACCAGACGGTGTATCGCTGCATCGTCCGCGCGCCCGGGATCAACCGCACGAGCGCGAACGCCTTCCTGCACCTGAGCGAAGATACGACGCCACCGCAGTTGATCGGCGCCGCCTGCTATGCGCCAACCGCGGTGCTGTTGTTCTTCAGTAAGCCCGTCTTGCCCGGTCCGGCCGCGACCTTCAGCCTGAGCGGCGGACGACTGGTTGCATCCAATCACACGGATGCGACCAGTCGAACCATCATCGAACTGAGCGTGAGCGCGGACACCCCGCTGACTCCTGGCACGCGCTACCTGGTGACCGTCTCCGGCGTCACCGATCTGAGCGGCAACCACCTCAGCCCGAATCCGGCCTCGGTGAGCTTCAACGCCCAGTCCGCTCTTGGTCCCGCGGCGCACCGATCGATTCGCCTGACGCCGGCTGGCCGCCAGGCCCTGGTCGAGTGGACCGACGAAGGGATATTACAAGCGGCCGATGACCCGACTGGTCCATGGCAGGACCTTCCGGATGCTTTTAGTCCGTATGCGGCGGGGGCGACGCCGTCTCCCTGCGACGGGCCGGACATCGGCCTGCGCAAGTTCTACCGCGTGCGCCTGGGGTCGTACTGAGTCTCTCTCCCGACTGGCTCAGGCCGGGTGCGGCGTGTGCTTGAACTTGCGAGGGCGGCCGAAGTCGACCCACTCGACGACGTAAAAGTCGCCATGTGAATCGACGCACATTGCATGCGGCGCGGCGAAGAGCGCGGGGTTCGTCTTGTTGTCGGGTTTGTCCTTCTTCGTTTCTGGATCTTTGCCATCACCGAGATGAGCGGCCAACTTGTCGTCGGGGTCGATGATGGTGACGCGCGCCGCCAGGTCCGGGATGTAGAGGTGGTCCTTGTGCTGATAAAAGCAACACGGATTGCGGACATCGCCCTGGAGCGTGCGCTTGTAGTCCAATTCGAGAGAAAAGATCTCGATGCGATCGTTGTGGCGGTCGGCGATGTAGACTTCGGGTTCGCGGCCTTTGATCGTTTTAATCCAAATGCCATGGCAAGTGTTGAACTGCCCGTGTTGCTTGCCGCGGCTGCCGATGGTTCGAAGGGGTTTGAAGTTCTTGTCGAATCGACTGACCCGCTGACTGCCGTATCCGTCCACCACGTAGATATCCCCATTGGGCGCGACCGCCACATCCGTTGGGTTGGTCCATTCGAATTTCTGCGAGGTGCTTCCTGGTTTGGCGACGTTGCCGATTTCGTAGAGGATTTTGCCCTTGAGATCAGTCTTGTAGACGCGTCGGCCGACCCCGGCGGGTTGTTCCTTGGTCGTCGCGCTGTTCTCCGTCCAATAGAAGTATTCCTCCGGGCCTTCCTTGCTCCAGTAAATACAGTGCGCGGTGTCCTTCACCTGGGCGGTGGTGAGGCTCACTTTGCTGGCGAAGTCTTCACTCCAGGTCTCGAGCAGTTTCCCGCGGCGGCTGAAAACGGCCACGCACGGGTTGGTGGAACGCGACGTGACATACACACGATCCTGGCCATCGACGACGACGCCGCAGCCGAAGCCATATTTCATTCCCTCGGGGAGGCGACCCCAGCCTTCCACGACTTCGTAAGTGTGATAACTGCTTCCGATCCGGACCGGGGGTGTGGTCGCTTTGGCGGTGGCACAACCGGGCAGCGTCAAGCCGGCGGCCAAGGAGGCTGTGGCGGCACCGGCCGCCTGGACAAAGTCGCGCCGCGTCAGGCGGTGCGGGAAAAGGTATTCATTCGTATGCATAACTGGTGCTTTCTTTGAGAACTAACAGAGTCGATTAAAGAGGAGTGGCGGAAGCTGTCGAGCTGGAAAATAGCCTGGATCGGATTTCGGATTTCGGATTTCGGATTTCGGATTTGCAGCGAAGGCTGTCGAGCTCTGGAATAGCTCGAGCGCACGGATCATCCTGCCGGTGGACGGGCGTCGGTGTTTAGCGCGTCTGTCACATACCGCGACCCGGCACGCTTTACCAGAATTGCCACGCACCCTTCCACACGACCCACACGCCAAGCAGAAAATTGGTAATGGCGTGGGCGGTGATGGCGTCGCCCAGTCGCTTCTGCCAGCAAACCAGTCCCTGGTAAGCAAGGCCGCAAAGCACCCCTGCCAGCCACTCGCGATGTTCCATGCCAAAGATGACTGAAGCGATGAGGAATGGCCTCCAGGCGAACCGGCCCAGGGGCACGCTCAGAAAATCCGCGCGGGCTGCGTAGCGATAAAGGAAGGAACGGAAGAACACTTCTTCCAGCGGCGGCACGATGAGGGCAGAGCCGGCCAGCCGCACGACAATGAAGAACCACGCCGCGGGCGCACCTTCCCCGAATTGGACGAGAGGATTCCATGCGGCCGCCGAAGCGTTCAGCTTCGGATACGAATTCGGCAGGCCCAGACCGACCAGCAGGTCGTCCAGTCCGACCCACAATGCAAACATCCCCACCCCGACCACGGCGGCAGGCCAGCTCAGGTTCCAACGCATTTCCGGCACCATCGGGCGCACCCCCCAGAGCATCCACGCGCCCACCATGGTTTTTGCCAGGTAAAGCCAGTAGCGTCCGAGGGCACCGCAGGAACCCTGAAAAAACGTCAGGAGCAGGAAAACGATGTACGGTCCGACTCGCGCCAGCAGGGGGGATTGGGTGAGTTTGGCTTTGAGCGGATTCATTGGCCGCACGCGTGGCCGCGCTCTGCGAACCTGGCGCGACTGGCCGGTCGATCGCAACGCAACACCCTCACCAGCGTGGTCTCCGGCATGCGGAGGCGATTTACCCGCTCCTTACTGGAAGGTCAATACCTTGATCTCGCCTCCGACTTCGATGGTGACGCTCTGGCGGTCGATGGCTTTGACTTTGCCGTTGGCGATAAGGTCACCGACGAACACCGTTTTGGAATTGACCACGGCGGACGGATTGGTCGGACGATAGAAGATGCCCTGCAACTTGAACGGGGCGGGCTTCGGCGTGCCGTCGTTGGCCACGGCGCCCGCCGGGGCGGGAGTTTCCGTGACGGCGGTCGAATTCGTTCCCGGGGCGCTGGCCGCTACCGGGGCGGAAGGGGTTGGCGCGGCGTCGAGCGCGAATTGGCGATCGGCCGGGATCGGTTGACCGGAACCTCCTGCGGGCACCGTGGGGGGCACCTCACGGGCCGTCACGACAACGGGCTCCGGGTAGAGCCCGGACTGACGGCGCGTTTCCCAGCCCTTGACCAGGAACCAGCAGGCTCCAGAAATGATCAGCAACAGGATGGGGATAAAGTAGACGGGCAGACCAGGGGGCTGACTCGGTTCCACTGGTTGCATGGGGGTTTCCGGCTCAGGAGCCGGCGCACTCGGTGGTTGCGCTTGGGTGGCGCGCTTCAGAGCGTCGTTAATCAAGCTCATATATCTATCGTTCCTTCCAGCTCGCGGATGGCCCGACCGACCAGGGTGTAGTCGATGCGACCACGCTGCTGGACGAAGCCGGCGAGCAGACACTTATCGCACACGGCATTCACCAGCCGCGGTATACCCTGGGAGTAGCAATAAACCCGCCACAACGCCGCCATCGTAAAGCGTGGCGATCCTTTGCCTCCGGAAACGGCCAGTCGGTGCTCCACATATTGGCCGACTTCGGCCCGTTTGAGGGGGTTTAAGTGGAATCGGACGGTGATCCGCTGCCGGAGTTGGCGCAGGGCCGGATCGTTCAAGCGGTCGCGCAATTCCGGCTGGCCCATGAGCACGATCTGGAGAAGCTTGCGGTCGTCTGTCTCCAAATTGGACAACAAGCGCACCTGTTCGAGCAGTTCGTTGGTCAGGTTCTGGGCCTCGTCGATGATCAGCACGGCCTCTCTGTTCTCTTCGGCCTGGCGCAGGAGAAACAGGTTGATCTCCTCCAGGATCTCCAGACGGTCCAATCCACGCACGTCCAGGCCCAACTCCAGCGCGATGGCCCGCATGAGTTGATCGGCGTCAAGGACCGGGTTGAGGATGAGGGCCGTCGAGTAATTATTGCCCAGTTGCCCCAGCAGGACCCGGCAAAGTGTGCTCTTGCCCGCGCCGACCTCGCCGGTGATCTGCACGAAGCCCTTCCGCTCGCGAATCCCGTAGAGCATATGGTTCAGCGCCTCGCGATGCTTCGCGCTGTAGAATAGAAAGCGAGGATTCGGCGTAATGCTGAAGGGCGGCTCGCTCAACCCGTAATAATCCAGGTACACGCCTTGCAGGTTAAGCAAGGCGTTTGCCGAATGACCCGGTCGGGCGGTGTTCCGCGTCCGACTGCTGACAACGGACGGGCGACGTTATACAAAACGCCCATGCCGAAATGGACCAAGACCATCATCGCCGTCCTGCTGCTGCCGCTCTGCGTCGGAGCGGTCAATGCCCTGGCCAAAGTGCTGCGCGCCACCGGCGGGGCGGATATGTTCTGGGTGGCCTTTCTTGGCGGGGCGGCCTGCTGGCTGGTCGTGTTTCTCCTGCTGCCAAAGCCGATGCTCATTTATGTCTTCGGTCATGAACTGACTCATGCGCTCTGGACCTGGCTTTTGGGGGGTAAAGTGAAACGGTTCAAGGCCACCTCCAAAGGCGGCCATGTCGTCACCTCCAGGAGCAACTTCCTCGTCGTGCTGGCGCCGTATTTCTTTCCCCTTTACGTCGTCCTGACGGTGTTGGCGTTTGCGCTCGGCCATCTTTCCTTCGGCTGGGAAAGCTACCGGCCGTGGTTCCATTTGCTGGTCGGCGCGGCTTACGCCTTTCACGTCACGCTCACCTGGCACATCCTGCAGACGCGCCAATCGGACATCAGCAGCCAGGGATACTTGTTCTCCGCGGTGATCATCTTTCTGGGCAACCTCGGCGTTCTCCTGGCGGGGCTGCCGCTGCTCACCGCGCGGGTGACGTTACTCACGGCGATGGGTTGGTGGCTGCAGGAGTCGGGCGCCGTTTTGCAACGGCTGGCCCGCTGGTGAAAAGCCCCTGATCCAATTCCGAAATCCGAAATCCGCGGCCCCACCCGATGCGTTGACTTGGCCTGGCGGCGAAAATATAGTGTTGCCATGCCCTCACCCGGCAAACCAGCCGCCAAAGAAAGGTTCCTGGCATTTCTTGACGGCAAGAACCTGCGCGTCACGGCGCAGCGGCAGGCCATTATCGACACCGTCTTCAGCACAGAGGAACATTTCACCGCCGAACAACTGCTGGCTTGGGCGCGAGCCCGGGATAAATCGGTCTCGCGCGCCACGGTTTATCGCACCCTGCCGCTCCTCACCGAGAGCGGCCTGGTCCGGGTAGTGGATTTCGGCAAGGACTACAAGTTCTACGACCCGAACTACGCCGACCATCCTCACCACAGTCACATCATCTGCAACGACTGCGAAAAAATCGTGGAATTCGAGAGCGAAAAGATCGAGAAGATTGAGACGGAGATCAGCCTGAAGCTCGGTTTTTCCGTGAAAAGTCAGCGCCTGCAAATCACCGGCGCCTGCGAGCAGATGAAGAAGCTGGGCACTTGTAAGAATCGCTCATGCCGGGAGACCCAGGGCGGGGCCTAGCACTTTGTTCGAATGCCCACGGCTCAGAGCGCCGCCGCCACCAGATCGCCGACCTGCGACGTGCTGTACCCCATCCGGCCTGCCGCCAGGCTCCTGATTTTTTCCCGGGTGATCTGAATGACCGCCTTTTCGATGGCCTGGGCGGCGCTGGTTTCACCGAGAAAATCCAGCATCATCTGGCCGGCGCAGATGGCCGCCAGCGGATTGATCACTCCCTGGCCGGTGTACTTCGGCGCGCTGCCGCCGATTGGCTCGAACATGCTGGTGCCTTGCGGGTTGATGTTCCCGCCCGCCGCGATGCCCATGCCGCCCTGGATCATCGCGCCGAGGTCGGTGATGATGTCGCCAAACATGTTGTCGGTGACGATCACGTCAAACCACTCGGGGTTCTTCACAAACCACATCGTCGTGGCATCGACATGCGCGTAATCGCGCTTGATATCAGAGAAATCTTTCGACCCGATTTCGTGAAAGGCCCGCTCCCACAAGTCGAAAGCATAGGTCAGCACATTCGTCTTGCCGCAGAGCGTCAGTTTCTTCTCCTTGTTCCGCCGGCGGGTGAAATCGAAGGCGAAACGCAGGCAACGCTCCACCCCGCGCCGGGTGTTGATGCTCTCCTGCACCGCAATCTCGTGCGGCGTGCCCTTGAAGACATAACCGCCCGCGCCCGTGTAGAGACCTTCGTTGTTTTCCCGCACGACGACGAAGTCGACCTCCTTCGGGCCTTTCTCTTTGAGCGGGCAGAAGCGTTCATCATAGAGCTTGACCGGACGAAGGTTGATGTATTGCTCCAACTCGAAGCGCAGACGCAACAAGATGCCTTTCTCCAGGACTCCGGGCTTGACGTCCGGGTGGCCGATGGCGCCGAGCAGGATGGCCGGAAAATGCCGCAACTCGCTCACGACACTGTCCGGCAATGCCTCCTGGGTGCGCAGGTAGCGCGCCCCGCCCAGGTCGTAAGAGGTGAAATTCAACTGGATGGCGTGCTTCCTGGCGGCCGTCTCCAGGACTTTGACCGCTTCGCGCGTGACTTCCGGCCCCGTGCCGTCGCCGCCAATGACCGCAATGTTGTAGCTGTTCATGTTTGAAAATGGCCTGCCGCTCAATGCAGGAACGCGGATGCTAATGGTTCCCCGAAGGCTTTCAACGCAAATAGTAGTCGTCCCAGGGTTGGCTGACGGCTAAGCTGCCGCGCGCAGGCGTAACTCCGCCTCCAGGTCCTCCCGAGTCGGGGCCGGAGCGGAAAGGCCTCGGGTCCCATCGGCCTGTAACCCGACGCGACTCCGGCCTGTCATCAGTCGTTGTGAAGTGGTTGCCGAAGCCTCTATGGCGGAAGAAAGCTTGGATGTCCTCACCTGCGTACAACAGGTGCGCACGGGGGACAACGAGGCGGCGCGCGCGCTTCTGAATCACCTTTACCCGCTGGTCATTTCGGTGGTCCGGGGACATCTGCCACGCCGGGCGAGTGAAGAGGATTTGGCCCAGACGATTTTTACGAAAGTGTTTACGAAACTCGAACAATTCTCAGGCACGGTGCCCTTGGAGCACTGGGTATCGCGGATTGCCGTCAACACCTGTTTAAATGCGCTGCAGGCGGAAAAGATCCGGCCTGAACTCCGCTGGGCCGACCTGAGCGAGGAAGAAGAGCACGTTGTCCAGTCTTTGGCCACGACCGCCGAGGATCTGGAACCTGGCCAGCACCTGGCCGCCCGCGACCTGATCGACCGGCTCCTGGCCCACCTGAAACCGGAGGACCGTCTGCTCATGAACCTGCTCCACCTCGAAGAGCGGTCCGTCGAGGAAGTCAGGCAACTCACCGGGTGGAACGTTTCCTTGATTAAGGTGCGGGCGTTCCGCGCCCGCCGCAAACTGAGAAAGCACCTGGCCACGCTGATGAAAGAGACCGGATCATGAATCAACTCAACCACCAGTTGGACCGCCTGTTCAAGGCCGCCGCGCACGCCCGACGCGAACTTCCCTCCGGAGTGCCCTTCGCCATCCAATGCCGGTTACTCGCCCAGTGGCAGAGTGGGGCGGGCGCGGGCGAGGAGATGTTTGTCTTGCTCCCGATCGTTCGGCGGGCCTTCCTGCTGGCTTGTATCCTGGCGCTGATCGCCCTGGCCATCAATTACCGGGGATTGATCCAGCGCCCATCCGATGAAGCAGTCATCATCAACTCACCGGTTTCGCTGACCTACCTGCCATGAACAATCTGACCAAAGGCAAAGTCATCGTCTATCTCGCGGCCATCTTCGTCGCGGGTGCCGCGGCGGGAACGGTGGTGGGTTACACCACCGGCAAGGAAAAATTCAACCGGCCACCTCCCCCCAGTGAGATGGCCGACCACCTTCTGAATCGACTGCAAACCCGACTGGAACTGACCCCGGACCAGGTGGAAAAAATCAAACCCTTGATCGCCCAGAGCTGCGCCGAGATGGGCGCCATCCACCGAGAGTCGTGGCATCGGGTCATGGAAAACTTCAAGAAAATGAACCAGCAGATCGCCGTGCACCTGACGGCGGCCCAAATCGTGAAACTGGAGGAATTGGAAAAGGAGCGGCGCGAGTTGGTCCGCAAGAAGTGCGGGCCGCGTTCCAATGGTGAATCCGGGCCCGCGCGCCAGAAATCGCCCCCACCCTGACGGCGGCCAGCCCGGATCCGGCCTCTACGGCTGGAACGGATCCAACAGCCGAGTGCGCTTCTGGTTTGGCACTTCGACGGCTTCCCAATCCAGGAAGTAACTGGTGTCCTGGTCCATGATTTCACGCATCAGACGGCTGCGAGCGTGTGCGCGCGAATTGGCTGGCGGATCAAAGCGGGCCTGGGCCAGGCGGCTGGGCGACCAAAGGCCATCGCCGTTGGCCAGGGCCAGTCCAAGGCTGCGGTCCGGATCGATTTGGTGGTACTCCAGGTCCTGGGATTCAAGCCACGGGTCGCCCCATTCGATGCCTTCGCGCTCGCAGAATTCGCGCAGGAGATATTCTTTGCTCACCCAATCCACGATCCCGACGAGCGAGGTCAAATCCGTGGCCAGCGCCTGCTGGACCTGCTCCCACAATTTGAGCAGCGCGTCGGTTTCGGGGTCGCGGCCCCGGAAAAGTTGTTTGACCTTTTGGCGGTAGCGCTCGAGCAATTCCAGGGCGTCGGCCATCTTGCCGTCGCCGAGCACGACACACCAGGGCGGCGAGAGGGTCCGCGAGATCCGCCGGAGCGTGGTCACGGCGTCGCTCAGGACCAACATGGGCATTTCATCGGCGTCGAGCAGATCGAGGACCAGCCGGGTGGTGCCCACTTTCAGGAAGAGCGAGGCGGGGAGCACGTTGGTGTCGCCGTGGATGAGATGCAAGCGGCGATACTGGCGCGGATCGGCCAGCGGTTCATCGCGCGTGTTGATGATGGCCCGATTGTGTTGCACCCACTCGAAGAAGTCATTCTGGATGTAGTCCGCCCGCTGGCTGATTTGAAATGGGGCATTCTCCTCCCGTTGCAGGGATTCACCTCGAAAACGCGTCGGCCGGATCGAACCGACGCGGCCGGCGCCCGTGAACAGAACGCGCAACGTCAGAAAGGCGAGCAGGGACATCACGTTCCGTTCGTGCAACGGCGCTTTGCGCTCGAGCGAATAGTTTTCGTGGCAGCCGAAGGTGGCGCCGGTGTAGTGATCGACGTTGTTGCGGATGAAATGGACTTTGCTTTTGAGGCCGAGGGCGTGGACCGCCTCCAGCAGCAACAGATCCCCGGCGCGGTCGTAGCGCGCCACATCGGAAGCCGAGGCGCATTCCGGCGTGCAATACTCCAGGTGCCCCATGTCGATGTAGACCCGCCCGCCATTGAAGAGAAACCCGCCATTGCCGGCGGGTTCATCCCAGTCGCGGTCGTGCTGATCGATCAGGCCGTAGCGATGGTTCTCGAACAGCCAGTCGCGAATCTTTTCCAAGGTCGACTTGGCGTCCAGGTGAGAATCGACCAGGCAGCCATACTCTGTTTCCAGGCCTGTAATGCGTCGCGACATGTCTTAGAATAAACAGAGCATCATGCCCTGTTTTCGGCATCAATTTCAAGGCTCAATCGCGGACCCCACGACCGCGTCCGTTGACCCGTCCCAACTCGCCAACCCCGGGGACAGCGCCAGCCGGGACGCCGCCGGGGGACATCTCGCGGTGGAGTCAGGGTCGGAGCAAGCCGGGAAGCGGTTTTACTTCAACTCAAGCGCGCGGTAATGGACCGGTCCAGTCAGTTTGCGGTCGAGCAAGGCGACCTCGACGGTCTTGCCCGCGATGGAGGCTGGCGGCTTCTCCGGCACCGGCAGGTCCGCGATGGTCTTGTCCTCTGCCAGCGCCTGCCAGACCGTCAGACAAAGGCCGACGACGCGGGTGACAGAGTCTGTTTCCTTCAACGCGCGGTGGAGCCAGGCGGTCGCCTCCTCTTCTTTCTTGCGGTCATTGGCGGCGACCAGGATGCCGCCGGCCTCGTAGCGATGATTACCGTCGTAATTCACGCGGACGAGCACGTCCTGCCGGGGAGCTTCACCGAGTTCGGCGAAAATCGATTCGACGATGAAGGGTGGAGAAAAGATTTGCTCGAAACTGTTCTTGAGCGTCGTGCTCAGAGCGAAACTGATCAGGCGGCGCAACGTGACGTCCTTGGCGGAGCGGTTAAAGCCCTCCAGGTGGGCCGCTTCGATGGCGGCCTGGCGGATGCGTTCGATGTCGACAGGATGACCGAGCGCGGCGAAAGCGTGGCGATCGTAGATCTCAAAGACCTTTGACTGCCCCTGGCCAACGCCGAGCAGGAGGATGCCTTCGGGCCGCGACGCGGCGAACACCGGCGTGCCGCCCTTCATCTGTTCCTGGATGTATTCGCGGCGATTGCCGATCGCTTCGAGCCAACGATAGGGTTCCTCAGTCATGCGTTAGCGGTTTTCCAGAACTGGGCCTGCTCCTCCACCGAGATCGACCGGATGCCGGGCCGGGCGACGAGCTTGATGGTGGCAAACTGACCCCGATCCGGGTGCACGCCACCCGTCGCGGTATCGAACTCGGCAGCCGTCATTAAGAGGCGAATGGCCAGGCTGGTCGCCTGGGCCAGCGGCATCTCGCGCGGTTTCGGCTGGCCCCAGCGTTCGAGGAAGCTGAGCACGCTCTTGATGCTGCCGCTACCTGAGCCGGAGCCGGCGAAATTGGTGGCCTCGAACTGCGCGCCGAGCGGATCGTAGAAGTAAATCTGCGGGTGGGCCTCGCCATCATTCGTCTCCACCCCGGCGAAGATCGGTGACACGACCCCGAAGCCCTGGATGGTGGCGGGCAGGTTGTTGCGCAGGAGCTGCGAGAGCGCACGGATTTTCGCCGGCAGACTCATCGACTGGAGTTGGCTGCGCCGATAGAACTCGAAGGTCGTCTGGAGCGTGCGCGCCATTTCGAAAGCCGTCGCCGGCACGCCGGCGATGGCCATCAACGAGTGCGAGTCGAGCTCCAGAATCTTTTCTGTCTTGTCCGAAAAGACGATGTTGCCCGCCGTGGCGCGATGGTCGCCGGCAATCATCACGCCATCCAAGCAATGAAAAGCAAAGACTGTGGTCGCCTGCAACGGCTGGACAGCAGGAGCGTTTGGCCCGAGCTGCGGAAATTGCGGTTTGGGCAGCAGGGCCAGGAAATCGCCGTTCATTGGCCGGTCCGTTGGCGATAACGCCGCGCTTGGTCGGGATCGACTTTGCGCATCTTTTTGAGGAGTTCCTCGGTGTTGGGCTTCTCGACCTGAGGCGAACGTGGCCCGTCGCCCCCACCGCCTCCCCCAGGAGCCGGAACCGTCGGATGAGGTTTTCGAATTGGATCAGGCATAGACTATTGTCCGTCGGTTAAACGATCTTTGCAAACTTGAGCTGGGCCAAATCTTCCACGGTCTGGGCCGCGCTGATGATTTTCAGGCTCTGCTTCACCAGAGTTGCATCGAAGAGATTGCGCAAATCAAGCTCGATCTTCTTCTGCGCGCCCTTGAGCAGGATGTAATCCCATTGGGTGGCTTGGACGGCCGATCCAAATTTTTCGATGCACCGCCCGCGCACCGCCGCCCGCGTGCTGGAAGGCGGACACAAGCTGTGACTCGTGATCTCTTCGAACGGATAAGGCAGGCGGAAGGCGCGCTGGTCCAAGAGCGCGTAAAATAAACCGTGCTCGCGGTCCAGCAGATGATAGGAAAGATCCAGGCTGCGCAGCCACGGGTCGTCGGCGGAAAGCTTCTCCGCCACGCGAAACTGCTCGATGAGATGGTACTTGGCAGCCCAATCCAGCCGGTCGGCCGTGGAGAGAGGATCGCGTTCGAGGTCACTCAGCAGTTCATCCCACGCTTCCACCACGGCCTGCCATTCCGGCTCCAGGTTGGGACAAAACTCGCGCACCAGCCGGAGGTAAACGCGCTGCACGTCGATGGCCGACGTCTTGAAACCTTGCGTGTCCCGGCAAAGCCATTTCCAGGTTCGGTCGCGGGAAATGTTCTTCAACGTCTGGATCGGCTCCGCCAGGCGCGGCACCCGATCGGGCGGCGCCCCGTTGAGCAGCGCCTGCAAGACCAACGAGGTCGTGCCGATCTTCAGCCAGGTCGAATAGAGCGAGAGATTGGCGTCGCCGATGATGACATGGAAGCGGCGATACAGCTCGTTGTTCGCGTGCGGCTCGTCCCGCGTATTGATGATGGGCCGTCGCTGCATCGTATCGACGCTCTGCAACTCGGAGAAAAAGTCGCTGCGCTGGGAAATTTGAAATCCGGTGCCGACGAATTTGTCTTCCTCCTCCCAGCCGAACTTGCCGGCGCCACAAATGATCTGGCGGGTGACAAAGAACGCGACCATCGAGGTGCTCAAGGCTTCCCAGGGCAGCTTGCGGGGCATGAGGTAATTCTCGTGACACCCGTAGCTGTGCCCGCGAAAGTCGGTGTTGTTCTTGTAAAGCAGGACCGGGTTGTCGGTGTTCTGGTTGAGATTGCGCACACACGCCATGAGGAGGGCATCGCCGGCGTAATCCTGCTGCAGCATCTCGAGCAAGGTGCTGCACTCCGGAGCGCAGTATTCCGGATGCGCATGATCGTTATAGAAGCGCGCGCCGTTGCGCAGCACCAGGTCGCTTTTGATCTCACTAAAGGTCAGGGCGCGTTGGGCGTCCTGGGCGAAATAATTGGCTTCGTCGCTGTCCTGGAGCAATTCCTTGACCCGGAAGCCGCGCGCATCACAGTGCGGGTCCTCGCAGCTGTAATCCCAGCGCATGCGCACGCCGGGAGCGGTGGCGCTGCGCACCAGCGCGATGGATTCGGAGACGACATCGACCCCTTCGGGATTCTGGCGGGTAATCCCGATTTCGGTTTCAGTGCCGAACTGGATGTCCATGCCTGCAGCGGATCCTTCTGTGCTCAGTATTGCCACTTGGTTTGTACGCCGGATACACCGAATGCGCAAGCGGCGCGGTTGTTCATTCTACCGCCAACAGGGTTAAGCGTATTGGTCTTGGCGGCGTTAGATGGTTCCTGTCGATGCGGCACGCTCGGCAGGCCGGTAAGGCGAGAGACGAACCACATTGCCCGGATCAAAATCGGTCAGCTTCAACCAATCCTCCGTGATATCGCTGGGCGGAAACAGATCATTCTCACGATACTCCTTGGCCAAGGCGTCGAGCAAATCCTGGCGGTTCAAAGGCGATTCCGTGCCCAGTTCGATGCACCGTTTGATGGCGTATTCCTTGGCCCGTTCCACGATGGCCGCGATGATTGCCCCGCTGGCGAGGTCGCCCCGATACAGATAATCGTGGCGCCCGCTCCGATAGGTGATGTCCAGAAAGCGATTCTCGTCGCTCTTGGTGTAATGCGCCTCCACGATGGTTTCCAGCAGCGTGTCGCGCGAGTCTCCCAGCGGCAAATCTTCCTTCAGGTAGATCTTGTAGATCTCCCGCGCCGCATCCTTGTCCGGACGGCGCACGCGGATCTTTCGATCGATCCGGCCCGGCCGGAGGATCGCCGGGTCAATCAGGTCCGCCCGGTTCGATGCGATGATGATCACCACGTTCTGCAAGACTTCCAGGCCGTCCATCTCGGTGCAGAACATCGGCACCAGCGTGGAAAGAATGTTCGAACCCATCCGCGTCGCGTGGCGGGTCCCGAGGATCGATTCGGCTTCGTCGATAAAGAGGAAAGCCAGGTGACCTTCCGCCGCCTTCTCGCGGCATTGTGCAAACAAGTCCCGAACCTGGCGCTCCGATTCTCCCAGCCACATGTTCAGGATTTCCGGTCCTTTGACGCTCAGGAAAAACTCCGGATGGTCTTCGCCGGTCTTCTCCCGGATTTGCAGTCGCAGGTTGTGCGCGGTGGCCTTGCCGAGGAGCGTCTTGCCGCAACCGGGAGGTCCGTAGAGCAGGAACCCTTTCGGCACGGGATGATTGAACCGCTTGAAGAGTTTGGCATGCAGGAACGGCAGTTCGATCGAATCGCGGATGCCTTGAACCGCCTCATGCTGGCCGCCGATGTCCTTCCAGAGGACCGGTTCCACCCGAGTCAAGCTGCGATCCAGCCGCTTGGCCGTCCCGATGATCTCCACCGCGACCCGCTGATTGGGATCCAGGCGAAGCTCCAAACCCGGTTTGAGTTTGTCTTTGGCCAGCAGCGACGATCGAACCACCACCAGGTCCGAAATACCCGATTCGTTCCCAACACGGACCCGGCCATCGGACAGCAGTTCGACGATCTTCACCACCGGTCCGTTCTTGTCGAAGCCGAACGCGTCTGTGACGGCAAACGCCTCGTTCAGCAGCACGCGCGTGCCGGTCTCCAAGGACGCTTCGGGTATGGCAGGGTCCAGATTGCACACATAATCCGTGCCGTTGACACAGACCAAGGCCCGGCTCTTCGGCAGTTTTTGCAGGAGCGTGCCCAGGCGCAACGCGGGCGCCCGAAGCTTATCCACGGCTTCGCTCAGCTTTTCGACAGCGGTGCGCGCCTGGTCCTGCAGTTCCTCCATTTCCTCGATGCGTCGGCGCAGAACAGTCACGTCCGGCGGGACAGAACCCTGCATCGCCATCTTGTGGGCGATCAGGTCCACAATCTGGAGAGTGGAGAGACTACCCGCTTCTTCCTCGGCGGGATTATGGTCCACGGGGAGTGCCTCCGGGACTTGAGACGAGCCACTGGGCTGTGGCCTGCCTTTGTTGGACTTGTTCACATCACGATTATACGCCACAACTTGAATGACGCAAATTAGACGAACTGAAAAGTTGCACGCCCGCCTGCTCAGAATGCATGCAACGGCCCTGGCCGACTTGACGGACGGCCATGCCGCGCGACCATCGCCTCCAGTCTCCAATGCCGGTTGAAGGGTCAGGCACTCCGTGTGACCACGGCGAAGCCAGTCCCACAGGTCCGCCGGGCCAGGCCAAGCGCGCCGCGCCAACTCCTGCGGCTGGGGTGATTCCAGCGTGGGGAGCGGCTTGCCTTTGCCGTGAGACTGGCCATACTCACCCCGTCAACCATTTCACTATCCCATGAAACCCATCGGCGTTGCGATCATCGGCTGCGGCGGCGTGACTCTGCAGAATCATCTCCCTGGTCTGGCGCTGTGCCCGGACACCAGGGTGGTCGCACTCTGCGACCGCGATCCAGCGACGCTCGAGCGGGCCCGACAACAAACCGGGGTGAAGATCACTTCGACCCAGTACCAGGAGGTCGTGCGTCGGGAAGACGTCCATGCCGTCATCATCGCGACGCCCAACTTTACCCACGCCCCGATTGCGCTGGCCGCCATTGCGGCCGGCAAGCATGTGCTCTGTGAAAAGCCCATCGCCATGAACAGGGTGGAGGCGAAAGAGATCGCCGAAGCCGCCGACGAAGCCGGCGTGCGGCACATGACGGCCTTCACCTACCGTTTCGTGCCGGCGATGCGTTATCTCTCCCATCTCCTCCAACGCGGCGATTTGGGCCAGCCTTACCATTACCGTTCCTGCCGACTCCAGGATTGGGGAACGCGTCAACTGGGATGGCGCCAAGTCAGGAAGCTGGCCGGGACTGGCGAACTGGGCGACATGCTCAGCCATCGCATCGACTTCGCCCATCTCCTGGTAGGGCCAATCAAACGCCTCGTGGCGAACACCAGGATTTGGCACCACGACCGGCAGGGGGCACCGAGCGACCTGGAGGATTGGGTCGCAATCCTGGCTGAGTTTCAATGCAACGCCACCGGCGTACTCGAGAGCAGCAAGCTCGCCACGGGCCGCAACGAAAGCTGGCGGAGCCTCGATTATGTGGAACTCAACGGCAGCGAGCGTTCGTTCGTCTTCATCACCGGGGAGTGGAACAAGCTGCAAACCGGAACGGCTGGCGGCCCCGGCCTGGAAACGATCACCATTCCCGAAGAATTCTGGCGCTGGCCCGGGTCGCCACGAGACCCGAAGCAAGGCGACCCCCTGGTCACCTTCCGCTACGATCAGGCGTGGGAGTTCATCGACGCCATCCGCAGCCAACGCTCCTGCAGCCCCAGCTTCCATGACGGTGTCCGCACCCAGTCTGTCATCGACGCGGCGCTGAGGTCGGCGGAGAACAAAGAATGGGTCGAACTGCCCGGTTGAATCGGACCAGCGCCGCAGCGAAAATAGTTGTCTTTCGCGACCGGATTTGGTAGGGACACTTTTGGTTGCGGTGCCCTGCCATTCCGGGGATTCCATCCAAGAGGTGTTCGCTTGGGGCGGTTTTCCGGGGTGACCGGCGCCTCAGCGAAAAAGGCGGGAATACTCAACCACGGTACGCTATGAAAGGTGTATTGCTCCACGGCAGCGTCGTGTATTCATTGGTCGCCTGGTGCACACCCCTGGGGGTCCTGGCGCAAGGCCTCGCACCTGGAAATGTCGAGACCACTTTCGACCCGGGGACCGGCGTGGCAGGATCGGCTGGTGCGGGGCTGATGGGCGTGCAGTCCAGCGGCAAGGTCATCCTGGGCGCCGGCCCGGGCAGCCTCTTCGAAAGCATCAACGGCGTGAGTGTCACCAACCTCGCCCGATTGCACAGCGATGGGAGAGTCGACACGAGTTTTCACGGGTTCCTGCAATCCTCGGGATCGAGTCCCGCCGGCGTGGATCACCTGGTGGTGCTGCCCGACGACCGCATCCTGGTAACGGGCACGTTTGATCAGGTCAACGGCGAACCCATTCGCCAGGTCGTGCGGATGGATGCGGATGGCAACGTGGACCCGACTTTTCTCGGGAGCTCCCTGTCAACCGATGAAGGCGGCTTTGTCGCGCCGGCCAGCGGCGGGAAGATCCTGGTGCGCTCGAGGGCTCTGCCCGGATTGAAGCGGTTGTTGGCGGACGGAACCGTCGACCCGTCATTCGCCCTGACGAATTATCTGGAGGCGGTTTATTCGTTCGCCGAGCAAACGGACGGCAAGTTGGTGGTCGTAGGCGCGCGGTCCGGCAGCATTTCCGTCTACCGTTTCAACCCGGACGGCGGTCACGACGCCGCTTTTCACTCCCCAGTGTTCGACCCGGCGCCGCTGGGTACCGAGCCGCCGCACCTGTTGCTGCAGCCGGATGGCCAGGTGCTTGTCGGCGGCACCTTCACCAACGTGGACGGGTTCTATCGTGGCAGCCTGGTGCGACTGGATACGAACGGACTGGTTGCCCCCGGTTTCCTCCCGGGCTTCCGTGGCCTGGGCGCGACTCAGTTATACATCGTGTCACCTCGCATCGTGATCCCGACGGTGCGAACGGTCAAGGCATTGGCCTTGCAAGAGGACGGAAAGATCGTGGTTGGGGGTGACTTCGCCAAGTTCGAAAACCTGCTCGTCAACGGCATTGTCCGGCTGAACGCCAATGGCAGCCGGGACTCGCAGTTCATGGTCGGCACCGGTGCGACCAGCTCCTCCGGCGTTGGGACGGTCGCCAGCGTCGCGGTCGCTCCGGGAGGCTTCGTGCTCATTGCCGGCCGGTTTGAACAAGTCAATGATCTCCCGCGTCGAGGCGTAGCCCGCCTGCTCAGAAATCAAACTCCGCCGACGATCCTGGTGCCGCCGGCCAGCCTGACGCTCCCGGAGTCGTCGCCACTGCGGCTTTCCGTCATCGCCACGGGGTCACCGCCTTTGTCATATCAGTGGAAAAAGGACGGCGCGAACATCGTCGGCGCGACCGACCCGAGCTATTCCATCGCCTACCTCGTGACGAACGATGCGGCCAGCTACACGGTCGTGGTGACGAACTTCGGCGGGTCAACGACAAGCGAGCCCGCCCGGCTCACGGTGGGCGGGACGCCCGCGCGACCCGGCACGAAGGCGCCCTTAACGCTTTTCCGTAGCATCGGCACCGGCGCGGGGGTGATCATGGGAGCGACCAACGGACAACTATTGGAGATCGGCCAGTATTACACGCTCCAGGCGTGGCCGTCTTTCGGTAATGTCTTCAGCAACTGGGTCGGCACGGTCAACTCCACCAACCCAACGCTCACCTTCGTGATGGTCTCCGACATGATCTTGATCGCCAATTTCGTCAACAATCCGTTCCTCTTCGTGGGAGGCAACTACACCGGCCTGTTCTACAACACGAACGATCTGCCGCACGGGCTCTCGGGCGCCTTCAACCTGACTCTCAACGAGCTGGGCAGTTTTTCCGGCAAATGGATGCTGCCGGATATCTCCGTCCCCATCAGCGGGCAGTTCGGCTTGGATTTGCACGCGCGGAAAACGATGACCCTCAATGCCTCCAACCCGCCCATCGTGATCGATCTCCAACTCCGGGTCGGCTCCATCGAAATGACAGGATCGATCAGCGACGGAATGCGCACCGGTCAACTGGTCGGTTACCGACTCCGGTTCGACGCCGCGTTCCATCCAGCCACTGCCTTTGTCGGCTATTACACCCTGGCATTTTCCGGCGGCGAGAACCCCGCGGCGAGCCCATTCGGCCACGGCTTCGGCGCGGCCAGGATCAAACCGGACGGCATCGTCCTGTTCACGGGCACGCTGGCGGACGGAACGCCCATCGTGCAAAGGGCTCCCCTGGCCACCAACGGCCAGTGGCCGGTTTACGCCCCGCTCTACAAGCGTCGCGGATTACTCCTTGGCTGGCTCACCGTCACGAATACTGCGAGGAGCGACTTGCAGGGCCTCTTGGTTTGGAGCAAGCCGGGCGGAATCATCGGGCCGCTCTATCCGGCGGGCTTCACCAACGAAGTCACTGCCCTGGGATCACGCTTCGCCCAGCCAGCGGCCGGCACGCCTGTCCTTAATTTTCGCAACGCGGCGGTGCTCCTCGAGGGCGGCGGCCTCATCGCTCCCGTGACCAATGAGGTTGTCCTCGAGCCACGCACCAGACTGACTGTCTCACCTCCCAATTCCAACCGGCTCGCTCTGGCCCTGAACGTGAAGACCGGGCGGATCGGCGGGGGTTTCCTCGATCCGGAAACAGGGAAACGCCGCGCCATCAAAGGCGTGCTGCTGCGCAAGTCCAATGCCGGCGCCGGTTACTTCCTCGGCACCAACCAGAGCGGGGCCGTTTACCTCGGCTTGCCGGAGACTTTTCCCCTCTTCCCGGTGGCCCCGTGAACTTCCCAGGAACCTGCTGTTCGTAGCCCCGGCTTTAGCCGGCCCGTGCCGCCTGAAGGCGGGACTACGAGCGGTCCCAGTTTCATGGTCCCAATCCGCAGTCATTAAACCGTGGAGGCTTCCCAGGTGCGTCCCGACGCGGGGGGCAAGCTTTGGCTTGCCGCGCACGGCACGATTCGCGCACAAATGGGGCTGAACCGGCGCGCGGTCGAGCCGTCCGCGTTCCCATTCGAATGAGCATGAACAAAACCGCCGTGGTAACCGGAGCCGGCAGTGGCGTCGGCCAGGCCGTCGCCCTGGCTCTAGCGAAACTGAACTGGCACGTGGCGATCGTGGGGCGACGCGCCGAGTCCCTGCGGGAAACCGTCGAGCGGGCGGGGGCCGATCACGCCAAACTGCTCGTCAGTTCGTGCGACATCGGCGATCAGGCCGCCGTGGCGCGGATGGGCAAAGAGGTGCTGGAAAAGTTCGGCAGCGTCGAAGTGCTGGTCAACGCTGCCGGCACCAATGCCCCCAAGCGGGGGCTCGATGTGCTCTCCGTGGAAGACTATCACCGGATGATCGACACCAACCTGCATGGCGCCTATTATTGCACGCAGGCGTTCCTGCCGTCGATGCGCGCCCACCGGTCCGGCACGATCGTGCACATCGTTTCCGACGCGGGCAAGCAAGCCAGCCCCAAGGCGGGGCCGGCTTATGTCATGTCGAAGTTCGCCCTGGCCGGGCTGACCCAATCCATCAATGCCGAAGAACGCGGCCACGGCGTCCGCGCTTGCGCCATTTTCCCCGGGGACATCGACACGCCGCTGCTCGACAAGCGTCCTTCGCCTCCGTCGGTCGAAGCCCGGGCGAAGATGCTGCGGCCCGAAGACGTGGCCGAGTGCGTCCTGCTCGCCGTCCAGTTGCCCAGCCGCGCCATTGTCGAGGAGCTCATTCTGCGTCCGCGCTGAGCCCGCCGGCCCGCCGGCCCGCCTGGATCGTCGATTTAACTCATTTAACTCTTTTCCCACCCCTGCCATCCTTGCGCGCATGAAAGCGTTGTTCGTTCACGCGCACTACGACGACTACGAGTTCACCGCCGCCGGGACGTTCGAATTGTGGTGGCGCAAGCTGGGCGAGGCGTTCCAAGCCAAGGTGATCGTCTGCACCGATGGCAAAGCCGGGCACCACTTTCGCACCCGGGAGGAGACCGGCCGCCTGCGGCTGGAGGAACAACTGGCCTCCGCCCGCCTCGGTGGCTACGAGTTTGAACTGCTCCGACTACCCCAAGGCGAAGTGCCACGCGAAGCCTGCCTGCAGGTGACGCCCGACCTGCTCGCAGCCCTGTGGAAAGCCATCCGGGAGTTCGAACCAGACTATCTTTTCTGCCCGCCACTGCCGGCCGACCCGCTGGCGGGCGTTCATAATGACCACGTCACCATCGCCGAGGCGGTGCGCCGGCTGGCCTATATGATTAATGTGCCTCACGCCTTCACCGTCGAGTATCCCGCGGACGAAACCAAATCCCACCCTGGCAAGGTGCCCGTCATTCTCAACGTTTACGACGGCTACATGTTTGGCGCGAACGCCTATGACTTCGCCGTCGAGGTCGAAGAGGCGTTCCCGAAAATCTGCGAGCTGACGTGGTGCCACCAATCACAGATTGTCGAATGGCTCCCCTGGGTCGGCCGCCACCGCATGGCCCCGCCCAACTCGTTGGCCGACTGGTCAAAGATCCTGCGCGCGCGATTCGATCGGAAAAACCGCGAGCTGGGCATTCCCGGGACCCGGGCCGTCGAGGTCTTTCGGGTGACGGCTTGGGGCATCGTGCCGCAACTCGAGCAGCTGATCGCGGATTTCCCGCCATTCTTGCGGGGCGCGTCCAGCCTGGAACCGCTGGCGGTCCGGCTCAAACTCTGGGGCCAGGATTAAGTCCGATGGATTCGATTGGGAAAAGTCGGACAGACTGCTAGCTTGCGCGCCGTGCAGAGAAGAGAGCTCATGGTGGTGGCGTGGCTGCTTGCGCTGACGATTTCCTGTCGCCAGGATCCGCGACCGTCCAGTGTCTCCGGCACGATCGAAACCGATGAAGTCCACGTGGCCTCGCGTTACGGTGGGCGGGTGGAGAAGATCCTGGCCTGGGAAGGCGACGTTCTGACCAATGGGCAGGCCATCGTGGAACTCGAAGCCGAAGAATTGCGCGCCCAGCGCGACCGCGCGGCCGCCGAGCTGGCGGAAGCGGTGGCCGGTCCGCGCGCGCAGGAAATTGACGCTGCCAGGTCCGATTGGGAAGCGGGCGTTGCCCAACTCGAGCTCGCCCGAATTGAGGCCAAGCGGACCGTCCAATTGTTCGCGCAGGCAACCGTCTCAGAAACGGAACGCGACCAGGCAGTGAGCCGGGCCGCGGCCATGGAGAAAAGCGTGGCCGCGGCCCGGAGCCGCTACGATCTGCTGCTGGCGGGCACGCGTCCGGAACGGCTCGCCCAGGCCAAGGCGCGTCTGGCGGAACTGGACGCTCAATTGTGCGAGATGCGCATCCAGGCGCCGACGAATTGCACGCTTGAAGTGCTGAGCGTGAAAATCGGCGACGTGCTCCCGCCGAATCGTGAAGTGGCCACGCTCCTGTTGACCGGACACCTCTGGGTCCGCGTCTATGTGCCGCAGCCCTGGTTGGGGTGGATCCAACTCGGCCAGAAGGTCCGTGTGCTGGTCGATGCGTTTCCCGACCAGGCGTTCGCGGGGGAGGTCGAGCAGATCGGGCGGGCGGCGGAGTTTACGCCGCGCAACGTGCAGACCCCGGGGGAACGGGTGAAGCAAGTCTTTGCCATCAAAGTGCGGCTGGACAGCGGACGGCTGCGCGCCGGGATGTCGGCCGATGTCTTTTTCCCGGGCGCGCCGGGCCAAGCGCGTTAAATGGCAGGATGCCCACCGACGCCATGATCGAATGCGAGAGCCTGACCAAACGGTTCGGCCACTTCACCGCGGTCGATCGGGTCAGCTTTTCCGTCGCGAAAGGGTCCATCTTCGGCTTTCTCGGTCCGAACGGTTCCGGCAAATCGACCGTCATCCGCCTGCTGTGCGGCCTGCTTCAGCCCACCAGCGGCTCGGCGCGCCTGGCCGGGTTCGACGTGGGGAAGCAGACCGACGAAATCAAGAGTCTCATCGGCTACATGTCGCAAAAATTTTCGCTCTACGACGAACTGACCGTTCTGGAGAACCTGAACTTTTATGGCCGCCTCTACGGCTTGAAAGGCGCCGCGCTGGCGCAGAGGCGCGAGGAACTGGTGACGCTGACGCATCTGGCCCCGTATCTGGGCCGTCGCGCCGGCCTGCTTTCCGGTGGCTGGCGGCAACGCCTGGCCATGGCTTGCTCGCTCGTGCATCGCCCCAGCGTCCTGTTCCTCGACGAGCCGACGGCGGGCATCGACCCTGTGGCCCGCCGCGAATTGTGGGACTTGCTGTTCGAGTTTGCCGGCATCGGCATGACGCTCTTCGTCACCACCCACTACCTGGACGAAGCCGAACGCTGTTCCCACGTCGGCTACATTCACCTCTCCAGGTTGGTCGTGTGCGGCCTGCCGGACGACTTGAAGTCCCTGCCCGTGGTCAACCCACCCGACGCAAAACGACTCGACGTCACCTGCGACCATTTGACCGCCGGTCTGCGCGCCATGCGGAAGCTGGCGGGAGTCAGGAGCGCGACGGTTTTCGGCCAGTCGATGCATCTGCTGGTCGATCGGTCCCTGCCCGAGGAGGTCATCCGCCGACAACTGGCGCAGGCTGGGATCCCGCAGGCGGACATTCATCCCATCGGACCCTCCCTGGAAGATGTGTTCGTGGCCTTGACAACCCAGCAGGGGAACGGAGCGATACCTTGAACCTCCTCCGCGTCCCCGCCAACCTCCGGATTGGCTCCTCATGAAACCCCCTTTGCGCGGCTTTCAGGCGATTCTCTACAAGGAGTTCATCGTGGTCTTGCGCGACCCGATGACGCTTTTCTTCATGTTCTTCCCGCCGCTCATCGAAATGATCGCGTTTGGCTACGCCCTCGACAACGACGTCAAACACATGTCCACGGTAGTGTTGGACGAGGATCGCACGGTGGAGACTCGTCAGTTGGTCGAGGAACTCGTCAATACCCAGACCTTCCGCGTGGCGGGCGAGGCGCGGAGTCTTTCGGACATGATCGCGTTCCTGCGCCAGGGCAAAGCGCTCGTCGGCGTGCAGATCCCGCCCGGGTTCACTCGGGAGGTGCACGCGGGGCGGACGGCCCGCGTCCAGGTCCTGATCGACGGCTCCAGTTCCACCACCGCGTTGCAGGCCTTGAACACCGCTCTCGCCGTCACCTTGCGACAATCCCTCCTGACCATGCAGGCGCAGACCGGGCGAAAAAATGTGCCCATCGAAATCCGTCCGCAGGTGCTCTACAACCCGGCGATGCGCAGCCCGAATTTTTTCGTGCCTGGGGTCATCGGGGTGGTCTTGCAAATCGCCACGACGTTCGCCACCGCGATGTCGATCGTGCGCGAGCGCGAACGCGGCACCCTCGAGCAATTACTGGTCAGCCCGCTCTCCCGCTGGGGACTCATGCTCGGCAAACTCACTCCCTACCTGGTCATCGCCATGACGATGGCGAGCGGCTTGTTTGGCATCATGCGCTTCCTCTTCGACGTGCCGATTGCCGGCGGCCTGGTGGCGCTCTACACCTCGACCGTGCTTTACATCTTCGCGCTGCTCAGTCTCGGCCTGCTCATCTCGACGCGGGCGGAAAACCAAATCCAGGCCCTGCAAATGTCGATGGTCTTCATTATGCCCTCGGTGTTTTTCTCCGGCTTCCTCTTCCCGCGCGAGACCATGCCGTGGATTTTTCGGGCCCTCGGCTCCTGTCTGCCCACCACCTACTTCATCGAACTGATGCGCGCCATCATTCTGCGTGGAGCGAGTCTGCGGGAATTCTGGTTTCATCTGGCGGTCCTGACGGGCATGGGGGCGGTGCTGTTCGCGCTCTGCACCCTGCAGTTCAAACAGAAGATTGCCTGAAAGCCGCTCCCGGATCCTCAGGCCTCGCGTTGCGGCAGGAAGAGCGTGAGGCATTTGCAGGCGCCCCCCGCTTTGAGGAATTCGCTCATCGCCAGCGGGTGGCATTGATAACCCCGCTTGGCCAGCACGCGGCAAAGTTTCGGACAGCCCTCCGGCAGGACGATCTCCTTCCCGATCACGACGGCGTTGCAAGCAAAGCGCGCGGCTTCCTCAGGTTCGACCTCAATCAACGCCCCGAGGTGCTGGCCGATGGCCCGCCGGGCATACTCGTCGAAGGCCGGCGGAAACCAGATGGCGCCGCCGTCGGGGAGCGGGCAAAAGCACGTGTCGAGATGATAAAAGCGGGCGTCAGTCAGTTCGACGGAAATCACGAGGCAACCCAACCAGTCACCCAGGCGTTGATGCGATTGCACATCGGAGCGGAAGCGATAACCGCAGAACAAGACTTCGCCGGCAAAGAGCGCGTCTCCTTCGCCTTCAAAGAAGAGGCCGTCCGGCAAGGTCATCACCTCGTAACCCCGCTCGGCAAACCAACCGGCAAAGTGCGGCGCTTCGCCGCGTCGCTCCTGGAAGCGAAAATTGCTGCGGATGAACCGGCGGCCCACGACCAACCCGGCGTTGGCGGTGAAAACCATGTCGGGCAACTTGGGCCGTGGCGTGACCAGTTCGAGTTCACAACCAAGGCCGGCCAGGGTGTCGTGCAGTTGCTGCCATTGCGCGCGGGCGAGCAACGATTGCGTCCCCTGCTGGCGGCTCATCCACGGGTTGATCTCGTATTCGATGCCGTAATGGTCAGGCAGGCAGAGGAGCAACTTCGGCATGAGCTTTGGCCTCCTGGGAGGTGGGCGCGAGCACCCCGGTCAATTCGCGCAGAAACGGTTCGAGGTCGGTGACCAATCCCAGGGCTTGGAAGGAGCCACGGTCTGTCAGTTTGGTCACGACGGCGGGGTTGATATCGACGCAGATGGTCTTGACGGTGGCGGGCAGCAGGTTGCCCACCGCGATGGAATGGAGCATCGTGCCCATCATCAGGGCGATGGTCACCCCTTCGATGCGGGAACGCATGGCGCGCTGGGCCGCGAGCACGTCAGTAATAACTTCCGGCAGCGGACCGTCGTCGCGGATCGAACCGGCCAGGACGAAGTCCACGTTGTGGCGCACGCACTGATACATGATGCCCCGCTGCAACGCCCCGCTCTTGACCGCCGCGGTGATGCCGCCCGCGGCGCGGATGGCGTTGATGGCGCGGAGGTGGTGCTCATGGCCTTCGTCGGCCGGCCCGCCCTGTTGGAGATCCACTCCCAGCGAAGTCCCGAACAACGCGTGTTCAATGTCATGCACGGCCAGCGCGTTGCCCGCAAAGACCAAATGCACATAGCCCCACTCGATCAGTTTCTCGAGGTGCTCGCCGGCGCCGGTATGCACCACCGCCGGGCCGGCCACGACCAGGATTTTTCCCCCCGCCCGCCTGGCCCGCCGAATCTCCCCGGCCATCTCGCGGATGACGGCGCTCTTGGGCTTCTCGCTCGAGACGCTGCTGGCCATGAACTCGAACACACTGCGCCGGTCGGTCGCGCGCTGGAATGGAGTGACCCGGATGCCACGGTGACCCACGGCGATGGGCATCCCCTGGCGCACTTCGGAGAACTTGACCGCCGAGGCGCGGCGCGCCTCTGGATCGACCGCAATGCCGCTATCCATGATGGCGGGCCGCACTTCGATCCATTTGCCGGCCAGATGCACGAACGTCTGCTGATTGGTCGTGACGTAAAAGCCGGACGGGAAAACACCGTCGGCCGGGGCCGGAACCAACTGGACGCCGGCTTCCTGGACCACTTCGGCGCCGTGCTGACGCAGGCGGCGGACCAGGTCGTCCACCAATTCCGGGGAGGGCCCGGACACCTCGATGCGAGCATGGCTGGGATCGGTGCGAAGTTGGCCGATCTTGATCTCGAGGATTTTGAAACTGCCGCCGTGGCTGAGGATTTCGTCGAGCACTTTGGGCAGGAGAAGCGAGTCGATGATATGGCCACGCAGTTGGATTTGTTCGGTGAACATTTTTGCCTTTCGTGCGTTGCGGGACAATCGTTTCGATCCGGCGTCGCGGCCATTCCGTGCGCTCCACGGCGAGGAATCCGGTCCCCCGCCACGCCCTGTTTCCTCTCAACATATCGGAACGAAACCCGCGACAGCTTTAGCGGGATCCCTCGGCCGGGTCGTTATTTCCATCGAGCGCCTTTTCATTGGTCATGGCCCAGTTTTGCGAGCGGCGCCCGAACCGTTGTCCGCCGGGCGCGTCTACCCGTTAAACTAGTCCGGTGGTGGGGTTTCTCAACTCCGGCGACGCTCCCTCAGGTCGTCCGCGCATGGCGAAACGCACGGCGGATGCGGCGACGTGGCGAGCGGGCCGAGGGCCGCGAGTTTAAAGATTCTTGGCCAGTCGTTCCGCCAGGCGTTGCAGGGCGGGCGAGCGGTCCCGGGGATCAAGGCGCACCTCCAGCAGACAGAAGCTTTCGGTGTGCTGCTCGGCGGCCACCAACGCCGCATTGAGGTCGCGTTCGGTTTCGATGACGAACCCGCGGCCCGCCCCGAGCACCTCCGGGATGCGGGAATAATTGAGCGGCCAGACGTCGTTGTAGGGACCGTCCTGCATCTGGCGTTCCGTGCCGTAGCCGCGGTTGTTCAACACGATGACGATGGGGTTGAGGCCGTAGCGCGCGGCGGTGGCCAGTTCCAGCCCGGTCATGAGAAACGCGCCGTCCCCCACGAGCACGAGGGGACGGACTTTCGGGTTGGCCAGTTGCGCGCCGATCGCGGCCGGTATGGCAAAGCCCATCGAAGCGTAATAGGCCGTTCCGAGGAATTCGGTGCGATGATGGATGAACAGGTCGGCCGCCCCGAACAGCGCGTCTCCCACATCGGCGACCACCAAGGTATCGTTCCGCAGAAACGAATTGAGGCGCTGGAAGAGACTGCGCACGGTGACATGCCGATCGGCATTGCGCGGATCGCCCCGGGACTGGCCGGGGGCGACTCCGAAGACCACGCCGGGTTTGGGGCGAGGCAGCGTCAGCAGGGCCCGCCGGCGCAATTTCGCGCGGAGCAATCCGCGCATGAAGTCCTTGAAACGCACTTCCTCGTAATTGTGATAACGCACGGAGAGCTTCTCACTGGTGGCGTAGATGCAGCGCGCTGGATCGAGCCGGGCCGTGAACACACCCAGATTGATGTCGGTCATGAACGCGCCGAGCATAATGATGCAGTCGCTCGACTCGACGTATCGCCGGACTTCTTCGCGCCCCATGACCCCTTCGTAGACGCCGAGGTAAAACGGGTGTTGCTCGCCCACCACGGATTTGCCCAGCAGCGTGGCGGCCACCGGGATGTTCGTCTTCTCCGCCAGTTTGAGCAGGAGGTCCTGCAATCCGAAGCGATGCACCTCGACGTCCGCCAGGATCACCGGTTGCCTGGCGGCGTTGATCATCGCCTCGGCTTCGGTGAGCGCGGCGCGCAGCGTGGCCGGGTGGCTGGATTCATGGATTTCCTGGGGCCGATGATGCGGAATGCCCGGCACCGTCACTCGATCGCGCGGCAATTCGATATAAACGGGCCGCTTATAGCGCGAGGCGGCGTGGAAAACGCGGTCAATTTCCTGGAAGGCAGTCTGGGGATCGCTCAGGACGGTCGATGCCACCGTGAGTTGCTTAAAGACCTTCGCCTGCGTGTCGAACTCGCGCACCTTGTGGTGGAGGAGAGGGTTTTTGGCCCGTTCCTGCATGCCCGGGGCACCGCTGATTACCACCACCGGGGATTTTTCCGCGAAAGCCTCAGCGGTGGTGTTGGCGACCTTGAGCCCGCCCACGCAGTAGGTGACGCAAACCGCGCCCAACCCGTGCACCCGGGCGTAGGCGTCGGCGGCGAAGCCCGCGCCTTGTTCGTCACAGGAGTTGACGATGCGCAGCTTGCTCTGCAAGAGCTGCGCGTAGAAACCCAGCACGTAATCGCCCGGAATCCCGAAGACATGCCGTACCCCGTGCGCGTAGAGACGTTGTATCAGATACTCGCCAATGGTCGTGATCGCTTTCATCGCGCAAGAAACTAGGGCGAGCCAGCCAAAAGGAAAAAGCAAAACAGAGGGTAACTTTTCCGCTTGCCAGATCGTTGCGTGTTTTCATTCACTGCCGTCAGGCCGTCGGCGTTCGCTCCGCCTCTTGCACCCGTTGGGGTGAGGTGTGGCGCTCCCCGCCCGCCTTGCCCTGAGCTATGGCCACCGCAAAAAGCAAATCCTCCTCCAGCCGCCGCGGCCTGCTCGCTGGCGGCAACTGGATCATTGACCAGGTCAAATTGATCGACGTTTATCCACAACGGGAACAACTCGCCAATATCCTCAGCCAATCCCAAGGCACGGGCGGAGCTCCCTATAACGTGCTGATCGACCTGGCGAAACTCGGCGCCACCTTTCCGCTCTACGGCGCCGGGTTGGTGGGCAAGGACGGCCTGGGCCAATTCATCCTGGAAGACTGCAAACGGCACAAGATCGACACGCGTCATCTCTGCGCGACCATCGAGGCCCCAACGTCATTTACCGACGTGATGACCGAGCAATCGAACGGTCGTCGCACATTTTTCCACGCCCGCGGCGCCAACGCCCACTGGAAAGGCGACGACCTCGATTTCACCAAGATCAAAGCGCAAATCTTCCACCTGGGCTACTTGCTGCTGCTCGACGAACTGGACGATCCGGACACCAAATTCGGGACGAAAGCCGCCCGCCTGCTCGCCGCCGCCCAGGAGGCCGGGTTGAAGACCAGCGTCGATGTCGTCAGCGAAGAAAGCGACCGTTTCAGTCGCATCGTCACTCCCGCCCTCAAATACGTCGACTATTGTATCCTGAACGAAATCGAGGCGGGCAAGACCGCGGGGTTCAAGATCCGCCAGGCCGATGGCACACTCGATACCGTCTCCCTGCGCCATGCCGCCGGGGCGCTTTTGCAGCAGGGAGTGCGTGAACTGGTCGTCATTCACTTTCCCGAGGGCGGTTTTGCCCGCACCCGCAAAGGCGAGGATGTCTGGCAGTCTTCCTTGAACCTGCCGGACAAATACATCGCCGGGACGGCGGGCGCGGGCGACGCGTTTTGCGCCGGGGTGCTCCTGGGGCTGCACGAGGGCTGGGAATTGAAGCGTTGCCTGGAAGCGGGCGTGTGTGCCGCCGCGGCTTCCCTGGCGGAGCCCAGCTGCACCGCCGGCCTCAAACCACTGGCCGCCTGCCTGGCGTTGGCCAAGAAATACAAGTTCCGCCCGCCCCTGGAGTCGACGGACTGAATCCCGCTCCATTGCCGGTTTTCCGGTTTTCCGCACGGTCAAGATTCCTCCTTGCCTTGGTCGGCCCACCTTGTGCATTTATTGACATGGCAAATTTGCGAGAGCTTTCTCCGATCGACGCCGCCTTCTACAAGGAGGCAGATGCCTTTTTTGCCGCGCACCACGACCTGGCCTTGACCTATGACGATGTCACGCTGGCCACGCTCTATTCGGACATTCTCCCGCGCGATACCCAGCTCGACACCACCTTGGCGGAGGGGCTCGTGCTCAACGTCCCGATCATTTCCGCCGACATGGATACGGTCACCGAGTCGCGCATGGCCATTGCCATGGCGTTGAACGGCGCGCTTGGCCTCATCCACTACAACATGCCCGAGAAACAACAGTTGTCGGATGTCAGCCGGGTGAAGAACCATATCCATGGCCTGATTCAGGAACCGATCAAGGTCGCGCCCGACCAGTTGATCGGCGACGTGTTGAAGATGGTCGAGGAACGGAAATTCGAATTTCGGACTTTTCCCGTCGTGGAAGCCTCCGGACGGCTCCTCGGCCTGCTGCCGGGGCACGTCGTCAAACAGCGCTATGCCAAACGCCGAGTGGCCGAGTCCCTCACCCCGCGCGCCCAGGTCCACACCATTCGCCAGAAAGAGATCGGCAAGGATCCCATCGCCTGCGCCGACAAGTTTTTCACCGACCATCCCGGCATCCACAAGCTCCTGGTGGTGGACGACGAGGACAAGTTGCGCGGCCTCTTCACCATGAGCGACGTCGAGCGCATCACCCAGGAGAAAAAGGCCCAGTTCAAGCCCGCGCGCGACGCCAAATTCCGCCTGGTCTGCGGCGCCGCCGTCTCCGCGACGCGCAACATGTTTGGCGAGCTGGACCGCGAACGGATTGTCGCCCACGTCGGCGCGCTGGTGGACCGGGGTGTGGATGTCGTGGCGGTCTCGACCGCGCATGGCTTCAGCCAAGGCATCGGCGCGACCGTCCGCATGATCCGCGATGCCTTTCCCGAGCTGCCGATTATTGCCGGCAACGTCACCAGTGCGGCGGGGGTGGACTTTCTGGCCGAGCATGGGGCCAATGCCATCAAAGTCGGGCAGGGCCCTGGTTCGATCTGCACAACGCGGGTCGTGGCGGGCGTGGGAATCCCGCAACTGACCGCGCTGTTCGTCACGGCGCGGGCCGCGGCGGACAAGGCGGTGACGATCATCGCCGACGGTGGCATTACCAAGTCGGGCGACATGGTCAAGGCGCTGACCCTGGCGCACGCGGTGATCTGCGGCGGGCTCTTCGCCGGTTGTCCGGAAGCGCCCGGCCAGATCATGGAAATCAACGGCAAGCTCTACAAACAGTATCGCGGCATGGGCAGTCTCGCCGCGATGAAAGCCGGGTCGGCCGCGCGTTATGGCCATTCCACCGGCGCGCCGGCCAAGGTGGCCCCGGAAGGCGTCGAGGCTCTCAAAGAGGCATCCGGCCCGGTTGATGTCGTGCTCAGCCAGCTCATCGGCGGCATCCAGTCGGGCCTGGGCTATTTGGGCGCCGCCAATCTCGCCCAACTCCGCGAGAAAGCCCGGTTCATCCGTGTCAGCCCTGCCGGCATGCGCGAGGCCGCGACTCATGACGTCGTTGAAGTGAAAACGGGAGCGGGGGAGAGCGGTCAGTAGGTCAGGAGGCAGGAGTCAGGGGGCAGGAGGCAGGAATCAGGAGTCAGGGGGCAGGGGGCGGGAGGCAGGGGACAGGAGGCAGAAGGCACGAGGCAGGGGAGTATTTCCTCGACCCCGGCCGTGCGCCTCGGGAGCCCGGTACCTGCCACTACCTACTGACGCCCGCCCCCTGCCCCCTGACTCCTGATTCCTGCCTCCTGCCCCCGCCCCCTGCCCCCTGCCCCTGCCGCCTCCACGGGCCTAGAACTTAATGGCCTCGTTCAATGTCCCGCACTGCTGGCACCGGGAACGGTCCACGTCCGGATCGTCGGTATACACGTAGCCACATTTGACGCACCGGAAGACGTGATCATCGCTCGGCCTGGGGCCAAACCACCGCTGGCGACGCTCGGAATATAGGGCCACCACCGAGACCGCCGTCAGCAGCATGACGACGTAACTGAACAGGAGGTCATCGGGCGTCATCGTTCAGGGCGGTGTGAAGGACAGGTTCGTGGCGGGCAATGGCAGGGTGTGCCATTGGAAAACCAGCTTGCCCCAGGTGAGCTCATGGGAGCCGCTGCCCGTGCGCGCCGCGGGCCGGAAACGCGTGCTCCCGGCCAGTTGGAGTGCGGAAAGGTCCGCCTCCGTCCGTCCACAACCCATCAGCAACACCGGGGACAGGGTAAAGCCTTCGTCATCCACCACCACCTGCACCACACTGTTGCTCAAAATCTCCGGGTGCGCCCACGACTTGAGTTCGAGCGGCGCGAGCAACGGGCGCGCCGCGAGTTCTCCCTCAACGCGCAGGCGCGAATGATCCGGGACTGGCTCATTCGGAAAATTTGGCTCGTAGCGAGGGAGAGGCGGGATCGACTTCTCCGCGACGAGCAAGGGCGAGACCCGGTTGGTGGCCAGGAATTGCGAGAAAGTCGAACCGAGGCTGCGCCCATCCAAGGGCAACCCGTGAGGTGGCTCGGGGCGTTCCTCCGGCTCGTAATCCAGCGGGGCAAATCGGAGCCAGGCGGGGCCGGAGAAACCGCGCAGATGCGGCAGCGCCAGCAGCGTGGGATCGTCCAGCGCGGTCCAGGCCGCGACTTGTTGTGCCGACTCCTCATCCACCAGTTGCTGGATGGTGGTGCGGAAGATGGGCCGTTCCGGCAGGCGTTGCTCGCGTTGCCCGAGGTAAAAAACCAATCCGACCTGCAAGGCAAAGACCGCCCCCACGGTGTAAAGCCAGCGGCGCCTCGACCAACGCACCAGTGCCGGCACAGCGGAGTTCATGGACGGATTGGGCCGGACAGCGGCAGCGGGACCACCGGGGGCCGGACCGCTTGGAGCATTTGGCGAATGCCCACCGCCCGGGCGAGCAGCCCAAGACGCACAAAGACCTCCACCTTCGCCTCCTTGTCGACCTGGACCACGAGCGTCACCGGTTCCTGGCTCCGCGCCACCACTTCCTGCAACCGCTGCTTGAGACGCGCTTCATCGCAGACTTGATTCTCGAAATAGTAGTGGCCGTTCTCGTCAACTGCCACCACCGCCGTCGGCTGGTCCGTCCAGGGAAGGTTGACCGCTTCCGGGAGACGAATCTTCACGCCGGTCGTAAAGACCAACCTCGAATTGAGCAGCAGGAAAATAATGATCAGGAAGAAGACCCCGACAAACGGCGCGGCATCGAGTTGGCCGCGAAAAATCTTCGTGTTATGGGGGAATCTCATGAACCGGGACCGCCGAGGGTGTCGGCTAAAATGTTCGTGATTTCCGTGGCCGCCTTCTCCATGTCGAGCACGATCCCGTTGACCCGACTGACCAGGTAGTTGTAGGCCGCGTAACAAGGAATCGCCACGGCCAATCCCGCCGCCGTGCAAATCAGCGCCTGCCAGACCCCCCCGGAAAGATCCTGCATGGTGGGAACGGTGGTCTTGGTTTGGAGCGCGGTGAAAATCTTGATGAAACCCAGGACCGTGCCGAGCAGGCCCAGCAGCGGAGCGATCTGCGCAATCGTCGCCAGCAAATTGAGCTTGTCTTCGAGCGGCGGCACTTCGATCAGGCCGGCTTCCTCCAGCGCTTCGCGCACGCCCTCCCGGCCCTTCTCCCGATTCAGAATGGCGACCTTGACCAGCCGCGCGACGGGTCCGGGCGTGGCGTCGCAGATCGAGATTGCTTCGACCACGTTCTCACGCTTGAGGACGTTGCGCACGCCGTTGAGAAACTCCATCGAGTTGATCTGCGCGCGATGATAGTGCAGGACGCGCTCGATGAACACGACCACCGCCGTTGCGCTGGCCAACAGGATCACCCAAATCATCAGCCCGCCCTGGGAAAGGAACGTCGGCAACATGCGGCTTTTATAAGGGTTCGAAGTTCAAAGTTCAAAGTTCAAAGTTCAAAGTTCAAAGTTCAAGGTTCAAAGTTCGGAGTTCAAAGTTCAAAGTTCGGTTTTCAGTGGTCAGGAGGATTGCGTCGGACTGCCTTTCGCACCGGGCTTTGAACCTTGAACTTTGAACCTTGAACTTTGAACTCCGAACTAACGGCTCGGCAGGCTCGTGATAATCCGGGCTCCCCGCTTATACGAGAAATAGGAGTAGGCCCATTGCAACAGGACGGCTGCCTTGTTGCGAAAACCGATCAGGAAAATCAGATGCACGAACAGCCAGGCCGCCCAGGCGATAAACCCGGTGAGTTTGAAAGGACCGGTCAAGGCGACCGCGGCGGAACGACCTATCGTGGCCATCGTGCCCTTGTCCCAGTAGCGGAACGGCGGTCGCAATTCCGGTCCCGACGCGGGCGCGGCCAGTTCGTCGCCGATGATCCGGGCCACGTGCGCCGCCATCTGCATGGCGGCCGGTGAGACGCCCGGCACCGGCTGGCCGTCGGCGCGCCGGACCAACGCCATGTCGCCAATGGCAAACACTTCCGGGTGACCGGGCAGGCTCAAGTCGGGATTCACCTTCACGCGGCCGGCCCGGTCGAGTTCGACCTGGAGCCGGCTCGTCAAAGGATTCGCCGCGACACCCGAAGCCCAGATGACATTCTCCGCCGTGATGACTTCACCGTTTTCCAACTCCACCCGTCCCTGGCCGATCGATTTCACCCTCGTGGAAGTGCGAACTTGCACGCCCAACTGACGGAGTTGTTCCGTGGCACTGGCCGCCAGGTCGGCCGGCAGATGTGACAACACCAACGGCGATGCCTCGATCAGGATCACGCGCGCCTTGCTCGGATCGATGTGGCGGAAATCCCGTTTGAGAACAACCCGGACCAGTTCGGCCAGGGCCCCGGCCAGTTCTACTCCGGTCGGTCCGCCGCCCACGATCACGATGGTCATGAGCCGGTCCCGCGCGGCACGATCGGTCTCGCCCTCGGCTTTTTCAAAGGCCAGCAGCACGCGGTGGCGGATGCGAAGGGCGTCCTCCAAAGACTTCAAGCCCGGGGCAAATTCCTCCCACTCCGGGTGTCCAAAATAACTGGTACAGCCCCCAAGCGCCAGCACGAGGTAATCGTAGCGGAGCCAGTTCTTCTCCAGGCGCACGCGTCGGCCGGCGAGATCGAAATCGATCGCGCGATCCAGCAGCACGGTCACGTTGGGCTTGTCGGAAAGGATGCTGCGGATGGGCTGCGCGATTTCCGGCGCGGAGAGACCCGCGGTTGCCACCTGGTAAAGCAAAGGTTGAAACAGGTGGTGGTTGGTGCGATCGACGAGCGTCACCTGCGCGATTGGATGGTGAAATTTCTGGCAGAAAGTCAGCCCGCCGAACCCGCCGCCCAGCACCACGATGTGGGGATCTTTGTGCTCGGACATGGCCGGAGTGTGTCGCAGAACGCTTCCAGGGCGTCAAGAACAGGACCGTGGACGCGGTGGGTGGCCAGAAAGCAGGTGAGGTGCGACAAGATTTCTGGAAGAATTCCGATGTGACGGCGCCGATCCCGGCTATGGTTTCAGCATGACGACAGAACAGATCATTGGCTTGATCCTCGCCCTCCTGGTCATGGGCATGGGGGTGGCGGGGAGTATCCTGCCCGGAGTGCCCAGCACTCCACTGGTGCTGGTGGCGGCGCTGGGACACAAACTTTATTTTGGCGAAAAGGGCGCAGCCTGGTGGGTCCTTCTCATCCTGGCCGCGATCACCGCCCTGTCCCTGGTCATGGATTACCTGGTCAGCGTTTACGGAGCCAAACGGTTCGGCGCGAGCTGGCGCGGCGCGGTCGGGGCCATCATCGGCGGCCTCATCGGGCTGTTCTTCAACCTTCCGGGAATCCTCCTTGGACCATTCGTCGGGGCGGCGCTCTTCGAGCTGGCCGGAGGACGCGCGTGGAAGGAAGCCTCGCGCGCCGGCCTCGGCGCCACGCTTGGCCTTTTGGCCGGTACACTCGGCAAACTGGCCAGCTGCCTGGCCATGATGGGAGGGTTCACGGCGGATGTGGTCTATCGTTCGCTGGGCTGAGGGAAGCTTTATTCCCTTTGACTGCTCGCCCGGCTTGGCTATCCTCTGGCCCCTCTTGAATTTATGGCGAAGTTGACGACGAATGACTTGAACGTGCGCGGCCAGCGCGTCTTTGTGCGCGTGGACTATAATGTCCCGATGGAAGAGAAGGATGGGCGGATGGTCATCGACGATCTCACCCGGATCAAGGAAACGCGCCCCACACTCGATTTGCTCGTGGAAAAAGGCGCCCGGATCATCCTGGCCGCCCATCTCGGCCGGCCAAAAGGGCAGCGCGAACCGTCGCTCTCCTTGCGGCCCGTGGCCGCCGCGCTGGCCGAGCTGATCCATCGGCCGGTGGCCTTCGTCGACGATTGCCTGGGCGAAAAGGTCGAAAAAACCGTGGGAGCGCTCAAAGACGGCGACCTGCTCCTGCTCGAGAACCTCCGCTTCCATCCCGGGGAGGAGGCCAACGACCCGGTTTTTGCAGACCAGCTGGCCCGACTCGCCGACGCCTATGTCAACGACGCTTTCGGCGCAGCCCATCGGGCCCACGCCTCGACCGAGGGCGTGCCCCGCATCGTCGGCCGGCGCGGCGGCAAGTGCGCCGCCGGCCTGCTCATGGAGCGAGAGTTGAAATTTCTCGGCGAAGAACTCGAAAACCCCGCCCGCCCGTTCGTGGTCATCCTCGGAGGGGCGAAGGTTTCTGACAAAATCAAAGTCATCGACCGGTTGCTCGAAAAGGCGGATGCGCTTCTGATCGGAGGCGCGATGGCCTACACATTCAAGTTGGCCCGGGGCTTCAAGACCGGCCGATCGCTCGTCGAAACAGACAAAGTGGAAATGGCGCGGCTCGCCGAGGCCAAAAGCCAGAAGCGCGGCGTGACCTTCCTGCTCCCGACCGACCACATCGTGGCCGACCCCGTCGACACTGGCCAGCGCGACAAGAAAGGCAGGCCCATCTTCGAGTTCCGGAACCCGCGCGTCAATGCCCAGCCCGACATCCCGGACGAGGCCGAAGGATTGGACATCGGACCGGAGACGATCCGGCGCTACGGCGAAATCATCGGCGGGGCCAGGACGATATTGTGGAACGGGCCGATGGGCATGTTCGAGGACAAGCGTTTTGCCGGAGGGACCAACGCGATCGCCCGCGCGGTGGTCGAGGCCACGCAGAAGCATGGCGCCAAAAGCATCATCGGCGGCGGCGACAGCGTGAAAGCCCTGAACCTGGCCGGACTGGGCCACCAGGTGACCTTCATGAGCACCGGCGGCGGGGCGAGTCTGGAGTTTCTTGAAGGAGCGGAGCTGCCGGGAGTGGTTTCCCTCTCTGACAAGTGAAAAGACCTGGTCGAATGATCCATCATCCAAAATGATTATGTGCGAATTGAGCCCCGCCGGGCGCAGGGGGCCCGAGTTTCCTTTTCAACTCTTAATGCTTCACCCCAACTTGTGGACAAAGAACGCAAACTGATCATCGCCGGCAACTGGAAGATGAACAAAACGGTGGCCGAGGCGCTCGCCCTGGTCGCCGGGATCAAGCGCGAACTCAAGGACGTCAAGGAAGTCGATATCGTCGTCTGTCCGCCTTTCACCGCGTTGAGCGACGTTTCCAAGGCCATCCTCGACTCCAATATCCGCCTTGGCGCGCAGAACATGAGCGAGCATAACTTTGGTGCTTACACCGGCGAAATCGCCGCCGGCATGTTGAAGGAGTTCTCCGTCCGCTACGTCATCCTGGGCCACTCGGAGCGGCGGCAATATCAGAAGGAATCGGACGAGTTGATCGCCAAAAAAGCGCTTGCCGCCCACGCCGCGTCCCTCAAGCCCATCGTCTGCGTGGGGGAGAGCCTGGCCGAACGCGAGGCCGGCGAGATGCAGGCGGTCCTGCTCAGGCAGGTCCGCGCCAGCCTCCACGGCCTGACCCGGCAGCAGATGGAGGAAACGATTGTCGCCTACGAGCCGGTCTGGGCCATCGGCACCGGCCAGACCGCCTCGGCCCAGCAGGCGCAGGAGGCGCACGCCTTCATTCGCGGGTTGCTGGCCAAACTGTTCGATGACGCCGTCGCCCGGCGCGTTCGCATCCAGTACGGCGGGAGCGTCAAACCGTCCAACGCCCGCGAACTGATGAGCCGTCCCGACGTCGACGGCGCTTTGGTGGGCGGAGCCTCGCTCGAAGACCGCGGTTTCGGCGACATCGTCAAGAATTCCATCTAACAAGACAAAGGAACGTTTATGAATATCGCACTCTGGTTGCTCACCTTTTTGTTGGTCCTGGACTGCCTGGTCCTGATCCTCCTGGTCCTGATCCAACTCCCGAAAAAGGAAGCGGGCATGGGCCAGGCCTTCGGCGGCGCCGCGACGGATGCGCTCTTCGGCGCGGGCAGCGGGACGGCGTTGACCAAGATGACCAAGTACACCGCCGGCATTTTCTTCGTCCTCACCTTGTTCCTTTCGCTCCTGCACGGACACGCCGCTCGGGGCAGGAACGGCGACTTGCGGTCCCTCCTCTCGCCCGAGGAAAAGCTGAGCCAAATCACGGCATCTGCTCCCGCCAAATCAAACACCACTGCCCAGGGGACCGCGCCCACGAACAATGCCGTTCCGCTCATCTCGGCCACGAATGCCGCGGACAAACCGTCGACCAACGTGGGGAAAGGCAAGTAAGTTCGAACGATGAACTCCGGCACGGGCGCCCGGCCACGGCTGGGGAGGGCGCTGGGGGTCTGGCAAACGCCTCGCACGGCGGGCAGGAGCCAGGCCGTCTCGCCGCTGGATTCCCTGGCGGAAACGCCACACGCGCCGCCTCGCCGGCCGCGGGTAGCCCGCTTCACGCCAGGCTGGTTGCTTCTCACGCTGGCCGCCTTGCTCACTTCCTGCGCTCGCCCCGAACCGCGCGCGGACCTTGTCATCGTCAACAGCGTCGAGCCGGGCACACTTGACCCGGCAACCGTCACAGGTCTCGAGGAACTGCGCATCGTGATGGCATTGTTCGAAGGGTTGACTCGGGTGGACCCAGTCACCGCCCGGCCCATTGCCGGTTTGGCCGAGCGATGGGAGATTTCCCCCGACGGGAAGACCTACACCTTTCACCTCCGCACGAACGCCTGCTGGTCCACCGGCGAGCCGATTACCGCACACGACCTGGTTTATTCCTGGTTGCGTGTCCTCGATCCGTTGACGGCCAGCGAGTATGCCGGACAAATGTTCTACCTGAAGAACGCTGAAGCCTTCTACAACGGCCGCCTCAAAGACCCCGCGCAGGTCGGAGTCCGGGCCCTGGACGATCTCACCGTGAAGGTCGATCTGGTGAACCCGACGGCCTTCTTCCTGGACCTTTGCGCGTTTCAAACCTTTGCCGTCGTCCCGCGCCAGGTGATCGCAAAACTCGGGGACCGCTGGTTGCGCGCACGCCCCCTGCCCGTGAGTGGTCCCTACCAGCTCGAGGCCTGGCGGGTCAACGATCGGGTGCGCCTGCGCAAAAACCCGCGTTACTGGGACGCGGCCAACACGCAGTGCGAACGGGTCGATCTGCTTCCGATCAGCACGCCGTCGGTCGCCCTCAACCTCTACGAATCGCACGACGTCGACATCATCTGGGATAAGGAGGCCGTGCCGCCCGAATTGCTCGAAGTGCTGCGCACGCGACCCGATTATCACGCGTTCACTTACCTCGGCACCTATTTCCTTCGCTGCAACGTGACTAGGAAGCCATTCGACGACCCGCGAGTTCGCCAGGCCCTGGCCATGGCCATCGACAAGCAACGCATCGTGGACAAGCTCCGCAAATCCGGCGAACCCGTCGCCACGCACCTGGTGCCACCGGGAGTGGCGAACTACCGGCCGCCGGCCGGCTTGCCGCACGATCCAGAACAAGCCCGGCGCCTGCTGGCGGAAGCCGGTTATCCCGGAGGAAGGGGCTTTCCGAGTTTTGAATATCTCTTCGATTCTTCCGGCGGTGGCGCTTCGGTCATCCACGGCAAAATCGGCGTGGAAATCCAACAAATGTGGCAACGGGAACTGGGCCTCAAGGCAGAATTGCGCCAAATGGAAAAGAAAGTCTTTCTCAAGGCGCAGTCCGGCTTGCAATACGACGTCAGTCGCAGCAGCTGGATCGGCGATTACAACGATCCGAACACCTTCCTGGATCTGTTCCTGAGCAATAACGGCAACAACCGGACCGGTTGGAAAAATGCCCGTTACGACCGCTTGATCCGTGAAGCCAATTTGCAGACCGACCTCGCTCGCCGGGCCGACTTGCTCCAAGAGGCCGAGAAG
>WNGF01001241.1_pt1 | contig 63870 bp, 61 predicted proteins | sample 5400641 | NCBI WGS metagenome assembly WNGF01 (sample SAMN13153371, study PRJNA577476) | soil metagenome | isolation source: 80 cm soil or saprolite under grassland replicate 2 | place: USA:California | collected 2016-06-15
AGCCCCGGGTGGCTGCCGCGGCGCGCCTGCCCAGGGGCGCGCTGCGCAGCCGGACGTGAGGTCGTCGTCATGGAAGTCCCCCCGAATGAGCTCCGTCGTCGCGGAACCGGTCTCGACGGCAAAGTGGAGCAGTATAGACGCCGATCCCGGCAGGTCGCCACCATCGGCTGACCCGGTCCGCGGTCAAGCTTACAGATCGGCTGTGACAACGCCGCGAACACCGCGCGGCCAGCGCCCGGCCATCCTGCGGGCCATCCGGGCGGTCGAGCGCGAGCTCAGCCTGCTCGGCCAGAGCGGCCACCTCCTCGCCGTCGCCCGCCGCCGCGGCTGATCCCACCGCCGGGACCGCGCGTCCACCGCCCCGGACCCGTTGCCCCCACCCGGAGGCGACGGCAACCATTGACAGGGCCGCGACAGCGGCGCTAGGTTGCTGCAAACGATTGCACAAGGACCGGCGGGGAGGCGGCATGGCCAACCTCGGATTCGTCGGGCTCGGGGTCATGGGCGGTCGGATCACCAGCAGGCTGCTCGACGCGGGCCATCACGTCTCCGGCTACAACCGCACGAAATCCAAAGCGACCTGGCTGGTCGAGCAGGGGCTCAAGCTGCTCGACACGCCCCGTGAGGTGGCCGCGGCGGCCGAGGTCGTGTTCACGATGGTGACCGACACGGCCGCGCTGGTGGCCGTGACCGAGGGGGACGACGGGATCCTGGCCGGCCTCGCCCCTGGCAAGGTCTACGTGGACATGAGCACGGTGAGCCCCAGGGTGACCCGGGAGCTGGCGGCCAAGGTCGCCGACACCGGCGCCGCCATGCTGGACGGTCCGGTCTCCGGCAGCGTGTCCACGCTGGAGCGCGGCCAGCTCTCGATCATGGTCGGCGGCGAGGCGGAGGTGCTCGACCGGGTCCGCCCGATCCTGGAGGCGATCGGCCCCAAGGTCATCCACGTCGGCGGCAACGGCCAGGCCGTGCTGATGAAGACCGCCATCAACCTCAACCTCGCCGTGCAGATCACCGCCTTCAGCGAGGGCCTGCTGATCGCCGAGAAGGGCGGCATCCCCCGCGAGGTGGCGGTCGAGGCGATGCTGGCCAGCGTGATCGCCTCGCCCTCGCTGGCCTACCGGGCGCCGTTCGTGTTCGAGCTGCCCGAAGAGGCCTGGTTCGATGTCAACATGATGCAGAAGGACCTGCTGCTGGCCCTGGAGTCCGGGCGGGCGGCGGGGGTGCCCATGCTGACCACGGCGGCCGCCAGCGAGCTGCTGTCGGCATGCCGCGGCCAGGGCGTCGACAAGGAGGATTTCGCGGTCATCTACCACACGCTCGCGCGGCTGGCGGGCATCGAGCGATAGCGCAAGGAGGGGCGTGGTGACACAGACCAGGCTCGCGGCCCCCGGGCCGATGCACGTGGACTGGGAGGAGCGCTTCGACTTCGCCCGGCTGCGCGCCTGGCGCCTCGGCCGCGCCAGGGCGGCGCTGGAGGCCTCCGAGCTGGGCGCGCTGCTGGTCTTCGACATGAACAACGTGCGCTACCTGACCAGCACGCACATCGGCGAATGGGCGCGCGACAAGTTGATCACCTTCGCGCTGCTGACCCGCGACGGCGAGCCGATCATCTGGGACTTCGGGTCGGCCGCCAAGCACCACCGCCTGTACTGCCCATGGCTGGAGCCCACCAACTCGCGCGCCGGTCTGAACGGGCTCCGCGGCGCGGTCGAGCCCGACGCCGGCCTGTTCCGGCGCACCGCGCTGGAAGTCAAGGCGGCGCTGGAGGAGGCCGGTGTCGGCGACGAGCCGCTGGGCGTGGACGTGACCGAGCTGCCGATGCTGTTCGAGCTCCAGGCGCTGGGCATCGAGGTGCGCGACGGCCAGCAGGTGATGCTGGACGCAAGGGAGCGCAAGTCCCCCGACGAGATCATGCTGCTGACCATCGCCTGCTCCATGGTCGACGGCGTCTACCAGCGCATCGCCGAGGCGCTCAAGCCGGGCGTGCGCGAGAACGAGATCGTCGCACTGGCGACCAAGGCGCTGTACGAGCTCGGCTCCGACGACGTCGAGGCGATCAACGCGATCTCCGGGGAGCGCTGCAGCCCGCACCCGCACAACTTCTCCGACCGCCTCATCCGCCCCGGCGACCAGGCGTTCTTCGACATCATCCAGGCCTACAACGGCTACCGGACCTGCTACTACCGGACCTTCAACGTGGGCCGCGCCACCCCCGAGCAGCGCGACGCCTACACCCGGGCGCGCGAGTGGATGGACGCGGCCATCCAGATGGTGAAACCTGGGGTGAGCACCGACCAGATCGCGCGGCTTTGGCCCCGTGCGGAGGAGTTCGGCTTCGATGACGAGATGGAGGCGTTCGGCCTGCAGTTCGGCCACGGCCTCGGCCTCGGGCTGCACGAGCGGCCGATCATCAGCCGGCTCAACTCCCTGGAGCATCCCGCGGAGATCAAGGAGGGCATGGTCTTCGCGCTGGAGACCTACTGCCCGGCCTCGGACGGCTTCTCGGCGGCGCGCATCGAGGAGGAGGTGGTCGTCACCGCCGACGGCGCCCAGGTGATCACGCTGTACCCAGCGGAGGAGCTGCCAGTTGCGAACCCCTACTGACCAGGAAGCCCCGCCGGTCGAGGAGCTGCTGGAGCTGTTCGAGCGGATGGCGGTGATCCGCGCGACCGAGAAGGCCGCCTACGACCTGTTCATGAGCGGCCTCGTCAAGGGCACCACCCACCTTGCGGCAGGGCACGAGGCGGTCGCCGTCGGCGCCAGCGCGGCCCTGCGCCCCGACGACTACGTCTTCGCCACCTACCGCGGCCACCACCACGCCATCGCCCGCGGCGCGACCCCCGAGGCCTGCCTGGCCGAGCTGATGAGCCGCGCCACCGGGCTGAACGGTGCCAAGGGCGGCTCCATGCACCTGACGGTGGCCTCCAGCAACATGCTCGGCTCCTACGCGATCGTCGGCGCCCACCTCCCGATCGCCTGTGGCGCCGCCTGGTCCGCCAAGCTGCGGAACACCGGCCAGGTCGCGGTGGCCTTCTTCGGTGACGGCGCCACCAACATCGGCGCCTTCCACGAGGCCCTCAACCTGGCGGCCGTGTGGCGGCTGCCGGTGCTGTTCGTCTGCGAGAACAACCTCTACATGGAGTACACGCCGATCAGCTCGGTGACGGCGGTGGCCCAGCCGGCCGCCGGTCGCGCGCCCTCCTACGGGCTGCCCGCCGAGGTGGTGGACGGCAACGACGCGGTGGCGGTGCTGCACGCCACCGCCCGCGCGGCGGACCGCGCCCGCGCCGACGACGGCCCCACGGTCATCGAGGCGCTCACCTACCGCCAGTACGGCCACTCCCGCGCCGATCCCGCCAAGTACCGGCCGAAGGAGGAGGTCGACGCCTGGATGCGGCGCGACCCGCTCACCGTCCTGGCCGACAGGCTGCGGGCTGGCGGGGCGACGGAGCAGGCGATCGAGGAGCGCCGCGGCCGTGCGGACGAGCTGGTCGCCGCGGCGGTGGAGGCGGCCAAGGCGGCGCCCCCCGCTGACGAGTCCACCGCCCTCACCGACGTCTGGGCGGACGGAGGTGCGCAGTGGCGGACCTGATCACCTACAGGGATGCGGTCGCGATCGGCATCGCGCGGGAGATGCGCAGGGACCCGACCGTGGTGTGCCTCGGCGAGGACATCGGTGCCGCCGAGGGCGTGTTCAAGACGACCGTGGGACTGTTCAGCGAGTTCGGCCCCGAGCGGGTGTGGGACACGCCCATCAGCGAGCAGGCGATCGTCGGCGCGGCCATGGGCGCCGCCATGACCGGCCTGCGGCCGGTCGCCGAGATCATGTTCTCCGACTTCCTGGCCTGCTGCTTCGACTACGTGGCCAACGAGATCCCCAAGATGCGCTACATGACCGGCGGGCAGGTCACCGTGCCGCTGGTGATCCGCACCGCCAACGGCGGCGGGCTCGGCTTCGGCGCGCAGCACTCGCAGGCGGTCGAGAACTGGCCGCTGGCCATCCCCGGACTCAAGATCGCCGCCCCCTCCACGCCCGACGACGTGGTCGGCCTGATGGCCAGCGCGATCCGCAGCGACGACCCGGTGATCGTCTTCGAGCACAAGGGCCTGCTGGCCACCAAGGGCGAACCGCCCGCCGACGGGCACGTGGTGCCGCTCGGCAGCGCGGCGGTGCGCCGGCGGGGCGACGACGTCAGCATCGTGGCGCTGGCGTCCACCGTGCAGACCGCGCTGGAGGCGGCCGACCGGCTCGCCGGGGAGGGCGTCTCCGCCGAGGTCATCGACCTGCGCTGCCTGATCCCGCTGGACGCGCGGACCGTGCTCGACAGCGTCGCGCGCACCAGCCGCCTGGTGATCGTCGAGGAGAACCCCTACCAGGGCGGCTGGGGCGGCACCTTGGCCTCGATCGTGGCCGAGGAGGGCTTCTACGACCTCGACGCCCCCATCCGGCGCGTGGCCGCGGAATGCGTCCCGCTGCCGTTCGCCGCCAACCTCGAGGACGTGGTCATCCCCTCGGTGGACCGCCTCACCGAGACGGTCAGACGGACGGTGGCCGCTGCCTGAGCAGCGTCAGCGACGCCCTGGTGGGCTGCACGGTCTGGTCGACGACGGCCAGCAGCTCGGCGGTCAGGGCGAGGCCGAGGGCCAGTGGTCCGCAGCCGCGTCCCGAGAACGTTACGGGCCGCCCGGCGTCCCGCGGAGCGCGCCGCCGGGCTGCCGGGAATGGCGGCGATGGCGCAGACTTGACCAGGTTCCCCAGCGAGAGGAGGGGCTTCTTCGAGATGAGCGAACCCGTCCCCAGCGAGACGATCACCAAGCTGGCCGAGCGCCTGCGCGCCGCCTACAGCGGCGAGCCGGTCGCGCCGGTCCGTGACGAGCTGCCCGCCGGCGACGTCGAGGTCGCCTACCAGGTCCAGGAGGTCAACACCCAGCACTGGGTGGCAAACGGGCGGCGGCTGGTCGGCCGCAAGATCGGCCTCACCTCGGCGGCCGTGCAGCGCCAGCTCGGCGTGGAGCAGCGACCTGGACACCGCCGAGCCGACTCTTGTCGACCTGCTGCGCGCGGTCGAGTACGCGCTGCCGGCCATCGAGATCGTCGACAGCCGCATCGGCGGTTGGGACGTCCGCATCGTGGACACCGTGGCCGACAACGCCTCCTCCGGGCAGTTCGTGCTGGGCACCACCCCCAGGCGGCTGGACGACCCCACCCTCGACCTGCGGCTGGCCGGGATGGTGATGGAGCGCCACGGCGAGCCGCTGGTCTTCGGCGCCGGCGCGGCCTGCCTCGGGCACCCGCTGCACGCGCTGCGCTGGCTGACGGCCACGATGGTGCGTGCCGGCCGCCCGCTGACCGCCGGTGACGTGGTGCTGTCCGGCGCGCTCGGCCCGATGCTGCCGGCCACCTCCGGGGACCGCTTCGAGGCGCGCATCTCCGGGCTCGGCGCCGTCGCCGTGGGGTTCGCATGAGCCCGGTGGCGGCGACCCGGTCGCCAGCCGACCTCGACGAGCTGGCGCGGACGCTGGACGAGGCGGCCAGCCGCGCGCGCGCCACCGGGCAGCTCCCCGCGGGCCTCTCGCTGGAGGACGCCTACGCGGTGCAGGCCCGCTCGATCGCGCGCCGGCATGCGCGCGGCGAGCGGCGCGCCGGCTACAAGCTCGGCTTCACCAGCCGCGCCAAGATGGCGCAGATGGGCCTCAGCGAGGTCATCTGGGGCCGGCTCACCGACGCGATGGTGGTCGCCGACGGCGGCCAGGCGGCGCCGGAGCGCTTCATCCACCCGCGGGTCGAGCCGGAGGTCTGCTTCCTGCTCGGCGAGCCGCTGGACGGCACGGTGACGGCCCTGTCGGCGATGCGCGCCCTTGCGGGGGTGGCGCCCGCGCTGGAGCTGATCGACAGCCGCTACCGCGACTTCAAGTTCTCGCTCCCCGACGTCGTCGCCGACAACTGCTCGGCGGCCGCGATCGTGGTCGGGCCCTGGGCCGACCCGGCCGCCGTGAACCTCGCCAACCTCGGCCTGGTGCTGGAGGTGGACGGCGAGGTGGCGCAGCTCGGCTCGACCGCGGCGATCCTTGGTCACCCGGTCCGCTCGCTGGTCGCCGCCGCCCGCCTGGTGGGCGCGGCGGGGGAGCGGCTGCAGGCCGGTGACCTGCTGATGGCCGGCGGCGCCACCGAGGCGGTGGCGCTCCGCCCAGGCAGCCAGGTCCGGCTCGAGATGGAGCGGCTCGGCAGCGTCGGCTTCGAGCTCGCGGCCAGCCGAGACGGCGAGGAGGACTGATGGGCGAGCGGGTGCGGGTGGCCGTCCTGGGGTCGGGCAATATCGGCACCGACCTGATGGTCAAGCTGTTGCGCAGCCGGGTGCTGGAGCTTGCGATGGTGGCGGGGATCGACCCGGCCTCCGAGGGGCTGGCCAGGGCGCGGGCGGCCGGGGTCTCCACCACCACGGAGGGGATCGACGGGTTGCTGGCCGACCCGGGCTCCGGCGCGATCGTGTTCGACGCGACCTCCGCCAAGGCGCACGCAAGGGTGCACGCGCCCAGGTTGGCGGCGGCGGGGCGGGTGGCGGTGGACCTGACCCCGGCGGCGGTGGGGCCCTACGTGGTGCCCGGCGTCAGTTCTGGCGAGGTGATCGGGGGCGCCAACGTGAACCTGATCTCGTGTGGGGCGCAGGCGACCATCCCGATGGTGGCGGCGATCAGCCGCGTCGCCCCGGTGCGCTACGCGGAGATCGTGGCCACCATCGCCAGCCGCAGCGCCGGGCCGGGGACGCGGGCGAATATCGACGAGTTCACGCAGACGACCGCGCGGGGGATCGAGCGGGTCGGCGGGGCGGAGCGGGCCAAGGCGATCATCGTGCTGAACCCGGCGGAGCCGCCGATCGTGATGCGGGATGCGATCTACGCGCTGACCGGCCCGGTGGACCAGCAGGCGGTGGCCGCCTCGATCCACGAGATGGTGGCGGCGGTGGGCGCCTACGTGCCGGGCTACCGGCTGCGCGGGGAGCCGATCTTCGACGACGAGAAGGTCACCGTCTTCGTGGAGGTGGAGGGCGCTGGCGACTACCTGCCGACCTATGCCGGGAACCTGGACATCATGACCTCGGCGGCGGTGCGGGTCGGCGAGGAGATCGCCCAGCGGCTCCAGGCGGGGCAGGGGGTCTCCAATGGCTGAGCCGCGCGGGGTCCGGGTGATCGATTCCACCTTGCGGGACGGCAGCCACGCCAAGGCCCACCAGTTCACCGCCGACCAGGTCGCGGCGATCGCCGGTGGGCTGGACCGGGCCGGGGTGGGCACCGTCGAGGTCTCCCATGGGGACGGGCTGGGCGGCTCCTCGTTGCAATACGGCCGCTCGCTGGAGCCCCAGGCCAAGCTGCTGGAGGCCGCCCGCCAGGCGATGCCGAACGCGCGGCTGGCGGTGCTGCTGCTGCCCGGCATCGGCACCATCGGCGACCTGGAGGAGGCCGCCGGCCACGGCGCCACCGTCGCCAGGATCGCCACCCACGTGACCGAGGCCGACATCTGCCAGCAGCACATCGGCTGGGCGCGCGAGCACGGCATGGAGGCGATCGGCTTCCTGATGATGGCCCACATGGTCGAGCCCCCGCAGCTGGTCGAGCAGGCCCGCAAGATGGCCGGCTACGGCGCCCAGTGCGTGTACGTGGTCGACTCCGCCGGCGCGATGACCCCAGACGACGCCCGCCGGCGCGTCGCCGCCCTGCGCGACGCGCTGGACCCCCAGGTCGAGGTCGGCATCCACGCGCACAACAACCTCGGCTCGGCGATCGGCAACTCGCTCGCGGCGATCACCGAGGGCGCCGGCTGTGTGGACGGCTGCGCCTGCGGGCTGGGCGCCGGGGCGGGCAACACCCAGACCGAGGTGCTGGTGGCGGCGCTCGACAAGCTCGGCATCCACACCGGCATCGACGTGCTGGGGGTCATGGACGTGGCCGAGGACCTCGTCAAGCCGATCATGGACCGCCCCCAGACGATCGACCGGGCCTCCCTGGTGCTGGGCTACGCCGGCGTCTACTCGAGCTTCCTGCTCCACGCCGAGCGCGCCGCCAGACGGTTCGGCGTGCCCGTCCGTGACATCCTGCTGGAATGCGGGCGGCTGCGCACCGTCGGCGGCCAGGAGGACATGATCGTCGACATCGCCGCCCAGCTCGCCGGCAGGCGCCAGCCCGAGGCCGCCTCCTGACCCAGCGGGCCGATGCGGATACGGCGGCTGCGGCCGGAGGAGTGGGAGACCCTGCGGGCGCTGCCGCGCCGGTTGTGGCAGTCTGCACGTAGCGCGCCGACAGATCATGGAGGTGTCACCTATGACCCAGACCTCCGAGCAGGCCCGACTCGACCAGTTCTACGCCGACGTGGCGGGCTATGACCTGAAGCCGCTGTGGCCGATCGCCCAGGAGCTGATGCCCCTGGAGCCCAAGCCGCGGACGGTGCCGTGGCTGTGGCGCTGGAAGACCCTACGCGAGCTGGCAGAGCGCTCCGGGGAGCTGATCACCATCGACCGGGGCGGCGACCGGCGCGTGCTGTCGCTGGCCAACCCCGGCCTCGACGGGGCGCCGTACGCCACCTCGACGCTCTGGGGGGCCGTCCAGTACCTCAACCCGGGCGAGCACGCGGCCGCACACCGCCACACCCCCGGCGCGATCCGCTTCGTGCTCGAGGGCGACGGCGTCTACACCACCGTGGACGGCGACGCCTGCGACATGCACCCCGGCGACCTGGTCCTGACGCCGAGCTGGAACTGGCACGACCACAACTCCTCCAGTGAGCGGTCGATGATCTGGTTCGACGGGCTCGACCTGCCGACGGTCAACGCGCTGGACGCGATCTTCTTCGAGCAGTACCCGGACGAGCTGCTCCAGCCGGTGCAGGCCCGCAACCGCTCCGAGCGCCGCTACCCGGCCAAAGGGCTGCTGCCAGCCGGCACCAGCGCCCAGCCCGGCCCGGGGCACTCGCCGCTGCTGGCCTACCGCTGGGCCGACACGGACGCGGCCCTGGACGCGCTGCTGGAGGACGACGGCGGGCCGATGGCGAGCCTGGAGTTCACCGACCCGACCACCGGCCGGCCGGTGATGCCGACCATGGCCTGCGAGATGCACCGGGTCCTGCCAGGCCGGCGCACGACCGCCAGCCGCAAGGTCGGCTCCAGCGTGCTGGTGGTCCACCGCGGGTCGGGCGCCAGCGTGATCAACGGCACCCGCCTCGAGTGGGGCCCCGGCGACATGCTGGCGGTGCCGTCGTGGGCGGCGGTGGACCACGAGGCCACCGAGCCGAGCGACCTGTTCGCCATCACCGACGCACCGGTGCTCAAGGCGCTCGGCCTGTACCGCGAGGCAACCCTCGAGCAGCCGCAGGAGATCACCGGCTCATTCCCCGGCTAGTCGCGGGACGCACGGCAGGCACGGCGGGGGCCCCGGGCCCGGGCGCCCGCTCAGCGCTTCCCGGTGGCCGGGATGGCGATCGTGAAGGTGGCGCCACCCTCCTCGTTGCGCTGCACCTCGATGCTGCCCTGCATGGCGTCGAGCAGCTCCCGGACCGTCCACAGCCCGACGCCGAGCCCGGTGGCCGGCCCGGGGCCCTCGCGCCCGAAGCGGTCGAACAGGTGCTCGACCTCGTCCTCGGGGATTCCGGGGCCGCGGTCGACCACCGCGACCTCCACCGTCTCGCCGGCCGCGTTGGCGATCACCTCGACCGGGCTGTCCGGCGCGTACTGGAGGGCGTTGCGGATCAGGTTGGTGAGCACCTGCGCCAGCCGGTCCGGGTCGGTCCAGGCGACCAGCCCCGGCGGGGCGGTGACCTTGACCCGGTCGGCTCCCAGGTGCTCGAGGTCGCCGACCACGCCGGCGATCGACGGCTCCAGCTCGACCTCCCTGGAGTCGACCGTGATGCCGGCGGTGCCGTTCTCGGCCACCACGGTCAGGTCCTCGATCAGCCGGCTCAGCCGCCTCGCCTGGCGGCTGGAGGCCACCAGCAGGTCCAGCTCGGCGGGGTCGAGCCGGTTGGAGCCGAGCAGGCGCTCCAGGGTCGCCAGGGAGCCGATCAGGGCGGTCACCGGCGTGCGCAGCTCGTGGGCCGCCATGGTCACGAACTGCTGCTGGCGGTGGCTGAGCTGCTCGCTCTTCAGCCGGGCCTCCTCGGCGGCCTTGCGTGTCTCCCGCTCGCGGGCCAGCGCGTCCACCAGCCGCTCCAGCACCGGGCGCGTCACCGGGCCGGCGATCCGCGCCTGGCCGCCGGCGGCGCTCACGATCGCTTCGGCCAGCTCGGTGGCGCGCGTGCCCTTCAGCAGGTAGCCGCGGGCGCCGGCCATCAGCGCCTCGATGACCAGCGACTCGTCGCCGTAGGCCGACAGCACCAGCACGGCGGTGTCCGGCAGGCGCGAGACCACGTGGCGGGTGGCCTTGATACCGTCCATCCGCGGCATCTTGAGGTCCATGATGACCACCTGCGGCCGCTCCCGCTCGACCAGCTCGATGGCCTCGACCCCGTCGGCGGCATGGCCGACGATCTCGATCTGCGTGAGCTGCCCGAGCGCGCTGGCCAGGCTCTGGCGGACCTCGGGCGCGTCGTCGACCAGCGCCACCCGGACCGGCCCGCGCCGGCCGTCGTGCTGGCCGCGGCGCTTGCCGTCCTGCTGGCCGCGGCGGCTGCGGCGCTCGGTGGCGCTCACGCCGGCACCCGCTGGCTCGGCACCCTGGCCAGCACCACGGTCCCGTAGCCGGGCGCCGAGATCAGCCGGTAGGAGCCGCCGGCCATCTCGACCCGCTCGCGCATGCCGGCCAGCCCGTAGTGCCCCCGGCTGGTCAGCTCGCCAGAGGTGGCGGTGTCGAAGCCGATCCCGTCGTCGCTGACGCGCGTCTCCACCTGGCCCTCGTCGACCCGGAGGTAGACGATCACCCGGCTGGCGCCGGCGTGCTTGGCCACGTTGGTGAGCGCCTCCTGCACCACCCGGTACAGGACGGTCTCCACGTCCGGGTCCAGCCGGACCTCGCTGGCGCCCATCAGGTCGGTGGCGATCCCGGTGTGGCGCTGGAAGCTGTCCAGCAGGTCGCGCAGGGCCAGCACCAGGCCGCGCGCGTCCAGCACCGGCGGCCGCAGCCGGGTCATCAGCCGGCGCAGCTCGTCGATCTCGCTGGACAGCACCTGGTGGGCGCCGCTCAGGATGTCCAGGCCGTGGCGCGCGTCGCCGAACTCCACGGCGATGCGCGCCTCGTCCAGGCCGTAGCCGAGCGCGGTGAGCCGCTGGATGGGGCCGTCGTGCAGCTCGGCCGCCATGCGCGTGCGCTCCTCCTCGGCACTGCGCATGGTGCGGTCCAGCAGCTTGCGCCGGTCCGCCTGGACGCGCTCCAGGTTGGCGTTGGCGGCCTCCAGCTCGGCGCGCTGGGCGCGAAGGGTGGCGTCGTCGGTGTCCAGCTCGCCCAGCAGCCCGGCCATGCGCACCACCAGCAGGCTGAACAGCACCAGCCAGGCGATCGCGATCGCCAGCACGTCGACCGCCGCGCCGCGCAGGTCCTGCAGGGCCAGCACGCCTGGCGCCACCAGCGACAGGCTGGCCAGCACCACCAGGCGGCGCTTGCGGGCCCCGACGGTGAGGCGGCCTGCCGGGGCGGGCTCGGTCACGCTGCGCATCGAGGGGTGCAGGGCGGCCGCGCCGATCAGCAGGTAGCTGGACAGCCAGCCGACCGCCAGCAGGTGCTCGACGCCCTCGGCCAGTGGCTGGCCGCCGTGCAGCACCCGCGTCAGGGAGCAGATGGTGTCGCTGACCAGCGCCGACGCCAGCGCCCCCACCAGCAGGTAGACCGAGGGCTTGCGGGCGCCGGGGCCGATCAGCAGGCGCAGCCCGATGGCCAGCAGCAGCATGTCGACGCTGGGGTAGGCGACCCAGGTGAGCCGCTCCGCCATGGACAGGTGCTGGTTGCCGATCGCGGGGCCGATCAGGAAGACCCAGTACACCACCGCCATGCTGGTGGCCACGATCGCGGTGTCGACCAGCCCGATCGGCTGGCGGCCAGCCGTACGCCTGCGGACCATCAGCAGCAGTCCGGCGACCAGCAGCGGGTAGCGGACCAGGTAGACCGCGTCCAGGAGCCAGGAGTACCGCTGCCCGGCGGCGCTGCGGCGCAGGGCCTCGCCGACCACCTCGGCCGCGAAGTAGGCCAGCAGCCCGGCGGCCAGCAACCGCCAGGCGGTGGCCTCGGCCGGCCGGTACAGGCGCAGGCCCGCCAGGACCGCCGCCACGGCCGAGAGGCTGACGATGCCGTACAGCACGATGTCGGGCAGACCGACCGACAGCGGTCCGGTCGGCCCGATCAGCAGGTTCATCAGCACCACCCCGGCGCCGACGGCCAGGTAGGGCGCCCACAGGGTGGGCGCCCGCCGAGCCTCCGACTCGGGAGCCGGTGCGAAACCCGCTGCGGCGGCGTTCGGCATGGGGGGTTCCTTCCGGTCTGGCCGAACGAGGCGGTATGTCCCGGTCGTATGGAACCGCGGGCGGCTCCACACGAATCCTCCAAGGCCCGCATTCTGGTGGCGCGTCGGCTTGCTGGCAACCCTCCTCAACCGCGTCAGGGCCTCCGGGTGGCCTCCTGGAGCCGTCATACCCGCTGGCCGCGCGGGTCGGGTTGTGGTTGCTTGGGCCATGTGGTTTGTATCGGCGCACCCGGCCGCGGGGTCGAGCGCAGCCACCAGGAGGGCCCATGGATCTCGCGCAGATGATGCCGTTCGCCGGCGTGCTCGGTATCGAGCTGCTCGGCAGCACCCCCGAGGAGGTGCGCGCCAGGGTGGCCTGGGACCCCTCGCGCTGCACCTCGGGCGGGGTGCTGCACGCCGGCCGCACCACCATCGTGGTCGACACCGAGCTGCGCGACGCCGCCGGGCGCCTGGTCGCGCGCACCACCCAGACACAGGCGGTCCTCCCCGGCGCCGGCGCCTGACCTCCCGGCCTCGGCCTCCCTATACACTTCGATGGCCGGCAAAGGGCGACGTTGGAGGACAAAGCATGCGGCTGGTGACGATCCGGACGGCGAACGGGACCAGGGCGGGGCGGGTGCAGGACGATCGGGTGATCGACCTGGACGCCCCCGACGTCGGCGTCCTGCTGAGCGACCCCGACTGGCCGAGCGTCGCCGCCGCCGCCGGCGGGCCTGGCCGCCTGCTGGCCGACGCCGACCTGGCCACCCTGGTGCCCCGGCCCTCCAAGGTCATCTGCCTGGGCCTCAACTACGCCAGCCACATCCAGGAGATGGGCCGCGAGCTGCCCAAGTACCCGACGCTGTTCGCCAAGTTCCCCGGTACCCTGATCGGCGCGTACGACCCGATCCTGCTGCCGCGGGTCTCCGAGCAGGTCGACTGGGAGGTCGAGCTGGGCGTGGTGATCGGGCGCCCCGCGCGCCACGTCAGCGGCGACGAGGCCATCGCCGCGATCGCCGGCTACACGGTGGTCAACGACGTCAGCGTGCGCGACTACCAGACCCACACCAACCAGTTCCTGGCCGGGAAGATCTTCGAGCGCACCACCCCGGTCGGCCCGGCGCTGGTGACCCTGGACGAGCTGCCGGGCGGCGGCGCCGACCTGGCCGTGCGCTGCGAGGTCGACGGCCAGGTGATGCAGCACTCGCGCACCTCCGACCTGCTGTTCGGACCAGCCGAGATCATCGCCTACGTGAGCGAGATCATCACCCTGGAGCCGGGCGACCTGATCGCCACCGGCACCCCCGCCGGCGTGGGCGCCGCCCGCACGCCCCCCGTGTGGCTGCGCCCGGGCCAGGTGGTGCGCACCGTGGTCGAGGGCGTGGGGGAGTGCGTCAACCGGTGCGTGCCGGAACCCGCGGCCGGCTGAGCTCGGCGAGCTGCTCCGCCGGCTGGTGGCGCAGCCAGCTCTGCAGGCTCTCGCCGTCCTCGCGGTCGGCCAGGTAGGAGCTGAGCAGGTGGCCGACGACGCCCTCGGCCTCGTCCGCCCGCACGCGTGAGCGCACCCGCTGGCCGAAGGCGCGCGCCTCGCCGAGGTCGCCGCCGAGGTGGAGCTGGAAGTTGCCGTCGCCGGCCGACTCGCCGCCGGCCAGGCCCACGTCGGAGACCTGGTAGCGCGCGCAGGAGTTGGGGCAGCCGTTGACGTTCAGCCGCACCTTGGCGTCGAAGTCGGGGAAGCGCCGCTCCAGCGCGTGGACCAGGTCGGCGGCGCGCTGCTTGGTCTCCACCAGCGCCAGCTTGCAGAACTGCATGCCGGTGCAGGCCATGGCGCCGCGCCAGAAGGGGCTCGGGTAGGCGGGCAGGCCCAGGTCGTCCAGGCGCGCGACCGCCTCGCCGACCCGCTCCTTGGGCACGTCCAGCAGCAGGATCTTCTGCTGGGTGGTGAGCCGCACGCGACCGCGGCCCAGCTCGCGGGCCAGCCTGGCCACGGCGATGAGCTGGCTGCCCGAGGTGCGGCCGACCAGTGGGGCCACGCCGACGTAGTAGCGCCCGTCGTGCTGGCGGTAGACGCCCACGTGGTCGCGGTGCACGGTGCTGGACGGCGGTGCTTCGGGGCCGTCCTCCAGCGGGTGGCCGAGGTAGTCGTCCTCCAGGACCTTGCGCAGCTTGTCGATGCCCCACGCGCCGACCAGGAACTTCAGGCGCGCCCTGGTGCGCTTGTCGCGGCCGCCGTGGTCCCTGAACAGCGAGGTCAGCGCCACCAGGAAGTCGGTGGCCTGCTCGCGGGGCACGAACACCCCGAGCCGCTCGGCGAAGCGGGGGCTGGACGACAGCCCGCCGCCGACCCAGACGTCGTAGCCCAGACGCCCGTCGGGGTGGGCCACGCCCACCAGACCGCCGTCGTTGATCTCGTGCATGGCGCAGTGGTCGCGGCAGCCCGAGATCGACAGCTTGTACTTGCGCGGCAGGTTGGTGAACTCCTTGGTGTGGGTCAGGCGCGCGTTGGCGGCCTCCAGGTCCGGGCCGGCGTCGAAGACCTCGCCGGCGTCCACCCCGGCGACCGGGCAGCCGAGGATGTTGCGGACGGTGTCGCCGCAGGTCTGGACGCTCTCCATCCCGACCTTCTCCAGCTCGTCCCAGATCGCGGGGACGTCCTGGATCACCACCCAGTGGAGCTGGATGTTCTGGCGGTCGGTGACGTCGGCCACGTCACGGCAGCGCAGCTTGGCGATGCGGCCGATGGTCTCGAGCTGGTCGGAGGTGAGCGCGCCGCCGGGAGTGCGGATGCGCATCATGAAGTAGCCGGCCTCCTCCGGCCGCTGGGTGTACAAGCCCCACCAGCGGAAGCGGATCTTCAGGTCCTCCGGGTCGATGCTGGCGTACCCGTCGCGTGCGTAGCGCTCGATCCGCGGGCGGATGTCGAGCGGGTCCAGCTCCTCCTTGGCCCGCTCGACCGCGTTGCGGCGATCCTCCAGCGGTGGGGCCTGCGTCATGCTGGCAATCTCCTTCGTAGGGCGGCCTCGGCGCTGACCTCGGCCAGGGCCGCGTCGAGGCGCATCGACGGGGTCTGCTGGTGCAGGCCGCACTCCCGGTCCTCGTCCGCCTCCCACCACCAGCGCCCGGCGCGCTCGCCCTCGCCTGGCCGGGGCGCGCGCGTGCACGGGGCGCAGCCGATCGAGGTGAAGCCCTGCTCGTACAGGGGGTGCAGCGGCAGGTGGTTGGCGCGGGCGTGCTCGAGGGCCTGCTCCCTGGTCCAGTCGGCCAGCGGGTTCAGCTTGACGATGCCGCCGTGCGCCCGGTCCAGCTCGACCTTGGCGGTGCCCGCCCTGGCCGGCCCGCCGTCGCGGCGCAGCCCGCTCACCCAGGCGTCCAGGTCCTCCAGGGCACGCCGCAGCGGCTCGACCTTGCGAACGTGGCAGCACAGCTGGCGGAGCGCGCGGTCACGGCGGAACAGGTTGGGCCCGTGGCGCGAGACCATCGCCTCCAGGGTGGGGCCGTCCGGCGTGATCACCTCGACCTCCATGTCGAAGCGGGCGCGGACGGTGTCGATCACCTCGTAGGTCTCCTCCGGCAGGCGCCCGGTGTCGATGGTGATCACCCGGACGCCGGGGTCCACCTGACGGGCAAGGTCCAGCATGACCACGCCCTCGACCTGGAACGAGGTGACGATGGCGCAACGCTTGCCGAAGGTGTCCAGGGCCCAGGCGAGCACGTCGGTGGCTGGCGCGTGCTCCAGGCGCCTGGCCGCCTCGGTCACCTCGGCGGGATCGAGCCGCGGCATCAGGCGGCCGCCTTCGGCTGACGGCTGTGCGGGGGTCCTGTCTGCTTGACTGTGGCTGTGACCGCCACGGGGGGTGCTCCTCTCCTCGAGCGCTCGGGTCGCCTGGGGGAAGGCCCGGCAGTCGAGAGAGAGTCCGCAGTGCTAGGTTGCGCTGGGCGACCGCCGGGCCCGGCGACAGGCGCAGCGGACGACGCGCCCGTAGTCCAGGGCGCGGTTGCGGGTCAGGAGCACGACGATCACGGGCCTACCGTGCCGGACCATCGAAGCTCGTGTCAAGCACCCCGACGTCTTGATCCGGCCAGCGTCCGGCCGCCAGCACGTCGGCCAGCGAGGCGACCTCGCCGACGACCAGCGTGGCGGGCGGGCCGATGCCGGCGGAGGCGGCCAGCGCCGGCAGGTCGGCAAGGGTGGCGCGCACCGAGCGCTGCCGCTCGGTGGCGGCCCACTGCACGATCACGGCGGGCTGGCCGGCGGGGCGTCCGGCGCGCAGCAGCGCCTCGCAGACCGCCTCGAGCCGCTCGGCCGCCATCAGCACCACCAGGGTGTCGGCGGCGCCGGCGACCTCCTTCAGGTCGGTGGCCCTGCCGCCGGCGAGGCTGGCGGTCACCACGGCGAAGCTGGCCGCCAGGTCCCGGTGGGTGAGCGGCACGCCGGCGGCGGCGGGCGCGGCCAGGGCCGCGCTGACGCCTGGGACCACCTCGAAGGGCACGCCGGCCCGCACGCAGGCCAGGGCCTCCTCGCCGCCGCGGCCGAACACGAACGGGTCGCCGCCCTTGAGCCGCACGACGGTGGCGCCCGCCCGGGCGCGCTCGACCAGCAGCCGGTTGATGGCCTCCTGCCCGGGCCCGCGCCGGCCGGGCGCCTTGCCCGCGTCGATCAGCTCGGCGCCGGCGGGCGCCAGCTCCAGCAGCTCGCGAGGGGCGAGCCGGTCGTAGACCACCACGCCGGCGCGGGCCAGCAGCTTGGCACCGCGCAGGGTGAGCAGCTCGGGGTCGCCCGGCCCCGCGCCGACCAGGTAGACCACGCCGAGCTGGGTGCGGTCGCCGTCGGGGCCGCCGCTCATGGCGACGGCTCCCGCGGGCCGACCAGGCGGTCCAGCAGCCGCTCGCGCGCCTGCTCGAGCCGGCCGGCGCGCGCCAGCTCCTCCAATTCCTCCAGCGCCAGTGCCTGGCGCCATCTCCGGGAGCGCTCGCCGACGTCGGGCAGCAGCGGCAGCGTCTGCTCGCGCACCTCGCCGAGCAGCGCCGACAGCTCCTCCCACTCCGGGCCGAAGCGCTCCTCCAGCAGCCGGCGCAGGCGGCTGGCGAGCGCCGGGGACCGCCCGCCGGTGGACACGGCGATCACCAGCTCACCGCGGCGCACCACCGCGGGTGCCGCGAAATCGCAGTGGTCGGTGTCGTCGACCAGGTTGACCAGCACGCCGCGCGCGCGAGCCTCGGCGAAGATGGCGGCTCGCTGCTCGGGGTCGTCCGAGGAGGCCACGCACAGGAAGGCGCCGTCCAGGTCGGCCGGGTCGAAGCCGCGCCGGGCGATGGTGGCGCCGGCCCGCTCGAGGCGCTCGAGCGCCTCCGGGGGGCCGTCGGCGACCACCGTCAGCAGCGCGCCGGCGTCCAGCAGCGCGTCGCCCTTGCCGAGCGCCACCGCGCCGGCGCCGACCACCACGGCGCGGCGGCCGGCCACGTCCAGGCTGATGGGGTAGGCGAACCGCGGACCGGTGCCGGTCCGCTGGATCGAGCGGGTGTCGGCCACCCTCATGGCTCCTTCCAGGAATCGCTGGCCTGCAACCGGACCCGGCGAGCCCCGGTGCGTGTCGCGAGAGGAACCAGGGGACCACGGCGGGGCTCCAGCCCCGGACGGCCACATCGACGCACGGTGCCGGAGCCGCCCGCACCCTGTCAAGGCGGGCGTGGATCAGGCCGGCGGGGTGCCTCCGAGCAGGGGGCGGGTGCCGACGACGACCGAGTCGACCTGGTCGTTGTCGATGTTGATGGTGACGTTGCCCCAGCGCTCGTTGTGGCCGCCCCGGTACTGGCCGATGCGCCGGTGCGGGGGCCACGCCCACGCCGGCAGGTAGCGGTCCTGGGTGCTGGCGACGCCGGTCCAGTGTGCGAACCAGATGGAGTCGGGCCGCCGCAGCGAGGCGTTGTGGTAGTTGCGGACCAGGTCGGTCACGCCGGAGGCCGAGCTCGAGTAGACCCCGGAGCGGTAGCCGCGCCGGTGCAGCTCGCCGGTCCAGGCGCTGAGGAAGCTGAGCACCGCCCGCACGCAGCCCGACTGGCGGTTGTCGTAGGCCTCCATGTCGAAGTAGACGGGCGTGCCGGCGCCCAGCGCGAACACCCGCGACGCGCGGCCGACCGCGTCGGCGGCGGCCTGCACGCCCTGCGCGGTCGCCCTGGCCGGGTCGATGTGGGCGAGGTTGCCCTGGAACACGCAGGGCGCCTGGAGGCCGACGTAGATCGGGATGAGGTGCCAGCCCATGGCGGCGACCGTCGCGATCCAGGAGGCGGAGAGGTTGCCGTCGCCGCAGGCGCGCATCGCCCCGCCGATGTAGATGCCGGCGGCCCGGTAGGGGCTCGACGCCCGCCAGGCGCGCATCGACCTGCTGGACGGGGCCGCGCAGGTGTCGAACCCCTTGCCCGTGAACACCGTCGGCACCACCGCCCTGGGGGCCGCGCCGGCCCGCGGGCCGGGCTCGGCCGGCCGGCTCCGCCCCGGGGCGGCGGCGCCTGGGCCCGGCGGCCGGACGCTGGCCAGGATGCGCTTGGCCAGGTCGGGGTCGGCGCCGTAGGAGGCGGTCAGCAGCAGCCCGGTGCGATCCAGCGCGACCACGATCGCGCGCTGCACCTCGGCGGACGGGTCCGCGTGGGCGAGCTGGCCGCCGACCGTGGTGGCCCGCGTGGCCATCGCCGCCGCGGCAGGCCGACCGGCGAGCGGCTGGATCTGGAGCGCCTCGGTCCTGCCGACCGCCCTGGCCGGGCAGGCGGCCTGCTCGCCCTGGTTGCCGAGGTAGACGGCGTGCACGTCCAGCCTCGCGCAGCGCCGGGGCTCGGAGGCCAGGTCGTGGACGGGCCAGGCGGCCGGGACCTCGAAGGTCACCACGCCGTACGAGAGGCGCTTCCAGGTGGACCGCGCCGGGAGACCGGCGGCATCCGCGGCCAGGGTGGTGGGCAGGGAACCGAGGCCGAGGCCGAGCAGGACCAGCACGGCGAGGAGGTAGCGTCGCACCGTGTCGCTCCTTCCATGGGCTGCGGGCGGCGGCACGGGGACTTGCAGAGTTCGGCCTAGATATCGACCGCAGCTTTCTCGATCTTGACGTTCGCGTCAGTGTGGACGGCTCCCGCCATGGGCCAGGGGTCGCTTGACGCCTGGGGGACGGGCTCCTGGTGGTGGTCGCCGAGGCGCTGGACCCGGTGTCGATCAAGGGTCGAGCAGGGCCGCCCGCACCTGCCGGGGCGAGCGGCCGCGGACCAGCACCAGCTTGTCGCGGGCGCGCTCGCCGGCGGTGATCTCCAGGTCCCTGGCGCGCAGCCCGACCAGCCCGGCGAGGTAGCCGAGGATGGCGGCGTTGGCGCGGCCCTGGGCGGGCGGCGCGGCGACCCGCACTCGCAGCGCCTGGCCGGCGACTCCCGCCAGCTCGGTTCGCCGCGCCCCCGCCACCACCCGGAGGCGCACCACCGTCCCCTCCGGATGGGCCCGCACGACGCCGTCCTCTTCGGAGGCCGGCGCTGGGTCCCCGCCCTCGCCCCGCTGGGTCACGACAGCTCCTCGCCCGCCGGCCGCCTCGTCGGCCTCGGCCTGCCCAGCTTGGCCAGGCTGGTGACCAGCTTGCCAGGCAGCAGCTCCGGCGTATCGGGGAACGCGCCAGCCACGGTGCCTCCTCGGCGATCCTGTCCGCTCCGAGCTGAGGAGTCCTGAATATATGTGGTCGTTCCGTTGGCGTCCAGCGGCGGCAATGCGCGGAACCTGCGTGCATCCAGGACCATGGCGCTAGAGTTGTCGATGGCCGCGATCACGGTCGCGCTGGCCGGGGACACGATGCTCGGGCGCGGGGTCGCCGAGACCCTCCGCGAGGCGCCGGGCGCGGCCCTTCTCGCCCCTGAGCTGCTGGAGCTGTGCCGCTCGGCGGACCTGTTCGTCTGCAACCTGGAGTGCTGCGTGTCCTCGCGCGGGAGCCCCTGGGCGGCTCCGGGCAAGCCGTTCCACTTCCGCGCGCCGCCGCTGGCCGCCGAGCGTCTCGCCGGCCTGGGCGTCGACCTGGTCACCCTGGCCAACAACCACGCCCTGGACTTCGGCCCGCTGGCGCTCGAGGACACGATCGAGCATCTCGCCGCCTGCGGCGTCGCCGCGGTCGGGGCCGGCCACGACCTGTGGGCGGCGCGGCGGCCGGCGCGGCTGCGGGCCGGCGGCCTGGAGGTGGGGGTGGTCTCGGTCACCGACCACCCGGAGGACTTCGCCGCCGGGGTGGACCGCCCGGGGGTCGCCTTCGCGCCGCTGGGCGGCGGCGTGCCCGCCTGGCTGCTCGACACCGTCCGGGAGCTGGCCAGCAGCGCCGACGCCGTGCTGGTGGCGCCGCACTGGGGGCCCAACATGACCACCGCGCCGCTGGACTACGTCCGCCGTGCGGCGGCCGCCCTCCGTGGCGCCGGCGCCACCCTGGTCGCCGGACACTCCGCGCACCTGTTCCACGGGGTCGCCGGCAGGGTCCTCTACGACCTGGGCGACTTCCTCGACGACTACGCCGTGGACCCGGTGCTGCGCAACGACCTCGGCCTGCTGTTCCTGGTGCGCCTCGACGAGCGGGGTCCGCGACGGCTGGAGGCGGTACCGCTGGAGCTGGGCTACTGCCACACCCGCCTGGCCGCCCCCGCGGCGGCCGCCTGGATCGCCCGCCGGTTCCGCGCCGCCTGCGCCGCTCTCGGCACCGAGGTCAGCGGCCCGGACGAGCGCCTGGAGGTCACCTGGAGCTGAGCGTGCGCGATTGACCGGTGGCGGAAATTGACCCCTGCCGCTCGGGCGCCGTCGGGGATAAACTTCCCATACAACCTGGAGCTCCAGACCCTACAAGGCCCCTCGATCCACTTCCCCGGGACCGAGGGGCCGCTCACGTGGGCACGTCTACCCGAGCCGCTCGATGATGGTGGCGTTGGCCATGCCGCCGCCCTCGCACATCGTCTGCAGGCCGTAGCGGCCGCCGCTGCGCTCCAGCTCGTGCAGCAGGGTGGTCGCCAGCTTGGCGCCGCTGGCGCCGAGTGGGTGGCCGAGCGCGATCGCCCCGCCGTTGACGTTGGTGCGCTCCAGGTCCGCGCCGGTCTCGCGCTGCCAGGCCAGCACCACCGGCGCGAACGCCTCGTTGATTTCGAAGAGGTCGATGTCGTCCATGGTCAGCGAGGCGCTCTTGAGGACCCGCTGGGTCGCCGGGATCGGCGCGGTCAGCATCATCACCGGGTCGCTGCCGGCCAGCGCCATGGCGTGGACGCGCGCCCGCGGCCTCAGGCCGAAGCGCCGCACCGCGCCCTCGGAGGCGAGCAGCAGGGCGCCGGCGCCGTCGGAGATCTGGCTGGAGAGGGCCGCGGTGATGCGGCCGCCCGGCCGCAGCGGCTCCAGCGCCGCCATCTTCTCCATCGACACGTCCGGCCGGAAGCCCTCGTCGCGGGTGACCGTGCCGTAGGGCACGACCTCGCGGTCGAAGCGGCCTTCCGCCCATGCGCGCGCCGCGCGGGTGTGGCTGGCGAAGGCGACCCGCTCCATCGCCTCGCGGCTGATGTCCCACCGCTCGGCCATCAGCTCGGCGCCGCGGAACTGGGTGATCTCCTGGTCGCCGTAGCGCTCCAGCCAGCCCTTGCCGCCGAAGGGGCTGCCGTAGCCGGCCGCCGCGCCGGCCAGCGCGCCGCCGGCGAGCGGCACCATGCTCATGACCTCGACCCCGCCGGCGATCACCAGGTCGTAGGCGCCCGCCAGCACGCCCTGGGCCGCGAAGTGCAGCGCCTGCTGCGAGGAGCCGCACTGCCGGTCGATGGTGGTGCCCGGCACCTCCTCGGGCAGGCCCGCACCCAGCCAGGCGGTGCGGGCGATGTTGAAGGTCTGCGCGCCCACCTGGTCGACGCAGCCGAGGATCACGTCGTCGACCGCCGCCGGGTCGGCGCCACTGCGCCGCAGCACCTCGGTCAGGACGTGCCCGGCCAGGTCCGCCGGGTGCACTGCCGCCAGGCCGCCGCCCTTGCGCCCGGCCGGCGTGCGCACCGCCTCCACGATGTATGCCTCGGCCATTTGCCCGCTCCTTGCGTCGACGCACGTTCTCAGGCTGTAACGCGCGGAATCCCCTCCAGCATGCCCGCACTCCATGATGTCCGCTTGCGATATGATCCGCCCCCAATGAACTCGCAGGGGGGACCGATCGCCACGGGCGACCGCTCACAATTCGCACACGAGCTCTTCGATCGCCACGCCGAGGAGGTCTATCACTACGTCCTGGCGTGGACGGGGGACCAGGCGAGCGCGGTCGACCTGACCACCACGGTGCTGCGCACCGCGGTCGCCCGCATGGACCAGCTCGCCGAGAACGCCGACGCCGCCGAGCTGGAGATGCGGCTGATCGCGCTGGTCCGGGCCGCGGTGACCAAGTGGCGCGCGCGCCGGCCGGGCGAGCAGCGCGTGGCGACGGCGGTGCCCGAGGAGTCGATGCCGCTGTTCGAGGCGCTCGGCGAGCTCGACGACAACCGGCGCGAGGTCCTGACGCTGGTCGAGCTGCTCGGCCAGGAGCCGGAGCGCGCCGGCCGGCTGCTCGGCTGCGACGCCAAGTCGGTGGAGGCGCAGCGGGACGAGTCCCTGGAGTCGCTCTGGCGGGCGATGAACCAGGCCCCGCCCGACCAGTCGGTGTCCACCTGGGACCGGCTCACCGTCGACACCGCCCTGCGCCGGGCCGCCGCCGAGTGGATCGCCCCGGCCGAGGCCGTGCTCGGCTACGTCGGCGAGCAGCTCTTCGGCGAGGCGCCGGTCGGCGTGCCCGCCACCGTCCCCGCCCGCGGGGCGGCCGCCAAGGCTCCCGCCGGGCGCAAGTCGGGCCGCGGTGGGCGGCGAGCGGTCACCGCCGTACCCGCTGGGGCGGTGGTCACGGCCAAGACCGCGGCCGCCGCCGCGGCGCCGCTGGCCGAGGGCGCGGCTTCGGGCCCCGGGACCGGGGCGCCCGCGGCGGAGGCGGGCCCCTCGCCGGCGGCGGCGAAGGCGGCGGCCAAGCTGGGTCCGGCGGCGGCCAAGGCGGGCGGCTCGGCCGCGGCGGCGGCGGACGGGTCGCCGGGCAGGGCCGCGGAGGTGGAGCCCGGCCAGGACGGGCCTTGGCGCGCGATCGTGGGCCTGATCCTGTTCCTGCGGGGACGCTGGGCCGCGTGGGGAATCGCCGCGGCGGCGGCCGCCGGGCTCGGGGTGATCGCCGCGCTGACCATCGGCGGCCCGGTGAGCGGCTCGTCGCAGTGCGCCACCCGGCTGGCCTGCCTGCCGTCGACCACGGTCGCGGTCGGGTCCGGCAACGCGGGGGAGGTCCTGCCCGCGCCGACCGACGCCTCCGGCAACACCCTGCCGACCACCACCAGGGGACCAGGCGTGTTCGGCCCGGCCCAGGGGTTCCCGCTGAGGGGGTCGACGAGCACCACCAGCGGGCGGGCCACCACGACCACCCAGCGCGTGACCGGCACGACCAGCCCGCCCAAGACCACCCGCACCACCTCGCCCCCCACCACGGCGCCACCGGCGACCGCTCCGCCCACCACGGCGCCACCGGCGACGGAGCCTCCGACGACCCCCACCACGACCTTGCCCGCGCTGTAGGGCGGGCGGCCGTCATGATCTTGTGACTCTTCGTGACCTGACCGTGTCGGTGGGCTCCGCTGGATCGTTACCTTTCCCCTGGATGCTGGCCCCAGCGTCACGACCGAGCCGAGATCGAGGGGGCGGACCCGATGAAGTCGATCAACCCGATCGCCTGGTGGCGGCAGCGCGCGACCGAGCGCGAGTCCCGGGCCGCGTTCGGCGCGGCCGAGGAGGAGCTGTACACGCTGCTCGACGAGGCGTCCAAGGTCTCGGCGGACTGACCGGCGCGATCCGCGCCTCCCAGAGCGCCCCGGAACCCGCGATCGACGCGGCGCCCGGGGCGCTCCCTCACGTCCGTGGGGAAGCCTGCCGCAGGCGCCGCGGCACTCCGCTGGTGGAGCACCAAACCGGGCGCGCCGCTTACCGGACGAACGGGCCTCCGGAGTGGTAGAACTCGTCTGGTTGGGCTCGTTCGGGGATTGTCGCTGGCCGAGGGGTGGGTCGTGCAGAGCATCCTTGGCATCAACTGCTTCAGCCATGACACATCGGCGTGCCTGCTCCGCGACGGCCGCATCGTCGCGTTCGTGGAGGAGGAGCGCTTCAACCGCGAGCGGCACACCAAGCGCTTCCCGGACACCGCCATCGCCTACTGCCTCGAGCAGGGCGGCGTCGGCCCCAACGACGTCGACGCGGTCGCGTTCGCGCACCGCCCGGGACTGGACTTCGCTCGCGGCGCGCTGGACGCGCTGCGGCGCGGCTCGCCGAAGCGGCTCGCCGTCCAGGCATATGTCGACGCCAACCTGGCCCGCAAGGAGCTGGGCTTCCGCCGGCGCTGGGGCTACCGGGGCAGGGTCGTCCACGTCGGCCACCACGACGCCCACGCGGCGGCCGCGTTCTACGCGAGCCCCTTCGACGAGGCTGCCGTGCTCACCCTGGACCGCGGCGGCGACTTCCTGTCGACCACCCTCCAGCACGGGCGGGGCAGCAGGCTGCGCGCGCTGGCCAGCGTGCGCAACCCCGATTCGCTCGGCGAGGTCTACACCGCGCTGACCTGGTACCTCGGCTTTCAGCCCAACGCCGACGAGGGCAAGGTCATGGGCCTTGCCCCCTACGGCCAGGACAAGCTGGCGGAGGAGCTGTCCGAGCTGGTGCGCCACACGCCAGACGGGCTCTTCCAGGTCAACTTCGACCATTTCGCCTACCAGCGCGAGGCGGGCTGGCTGTCCAAGCGCTTCCTCGCGCGATACGGACCGCCACGGGTGCCGGAGAGCGAGCTGACCGAGCTGCACGAGAACCTCGCCTACGCCCTCCAGGACCTGCTCGAGGAGGCGTCGCTGCACGTGGCGCGATCGCTGCGCCAGCGCACCGGCTCGCCCAACCTCTGCCTCGGCGGCGGCGTGGCCCTGAACTCCGTGATGAACACCCGCCTGCTGCGCGAGGCCGGCTTCGAGCGGATCTTCATCCAGCCGGCGGCCTCGGACGCCGGCAACGCGCTCGGCGCCGCGCAGTGGCTGTGGCACCACCGGCTCGGCAGGCCACGCGAGCAGGCGATGGAGCACGCCTTCTGGGGACCCGAATTCGGCGCCAGGGTCTGCGAGGAGGCGCTGGAGCGCCGGGGCCTGCGGGCCGAGCAGATGGCCGACGCGCCCGCCGAGGCGGCAAGGCTGCTGGCCGATTCGAGGATCGTCGGCTGGTTCCAGGGCCGGGCCGAGGTCGGGCCGCGCGCGCTCGGCGCCCGCTCGATCCTCGCCGACCCGCGGCGCGCCGAGATGAAGGACGTGGTCAACCAGCGTGTCAAGCGGCGCGAGCCGTTCCGGCCGTTCGCCCCCAGCGTGCTGGACGAGCGCGGCCCGCAGTGGTTCGGCGGCTACTCCCCGAACCCGTTCATGCTGCTGGTGCTGCCGGTGCTCCCCGAGCGGCGGGAGCGGATCCCGGCGGTGACCCACGTCGACGGCAGCGCCCGGCTCCAGACCGTCAGCGAGGGCTCCAACCGGGCGTTCCACCGCCTGATCGCGGAGTTCGAGCGGCGCACCGGCGTCCCGGTGGTGCTCAACACCAGCTTCAACCTGCGCGGCGAGCCGATCGTGCTGCGGCCCGACGAGGCCATCCACGACTTCCTGGCCAGCGACATGGACGCGCTGTTCCTGGGCGACCTGTTGGTCCGCAAACCAGCTCGAGGTTAGACTCCCGCCGCTGTGAAGCCGCCGACATCCGGCGCTGGATGGAGCGCCGCCCGCGAGCCCGCCTGAGCGCTCTACCCGTCCGGCGGGAGGTGCGGCCCCGCGGCCGGGGGCCGGCCGATCCAGCCGGGCAGGCCCGTGCCCGGAGCGGGGGAGAGCCTGGCCAGCACGTCGCGGAGGGCGTCCAGGTCCGGCCGGTCGAGCCCCCGCAGGCCGGCGGGCGGCTCGTACAGGGTGGCCAGCACCTCGGCCTTGGTCCTGCTGCCCAGCTCGGTCAGGACCACCGCCTTGACGCGCCGGTCCGTCGGCCGCGTGCGGCGCTCCACCAGCCCGCGCTCCTGGAGGCGGTCGACCATCCAGGTCACGTTGGAGGCGTCGCAGTGCCAGGCCTGCGCCAGCGAGCCCATGGCGCGCGGCTCGTCGCGGTCCAGCACCAGCAGCGCGCGCACGTCGCCAGGGCTCAGCCCCAGCCCGCGGACCACGCCGGCGACCCGTTCGAGCTGGGCGAGCGTGCAGCCCAGCAGCAGCCGCCACGCCTCCGCCGCCACCGCGCCGCTGCTTCCACGCCGGTTGCCAGCCATGCGGCTGATCATACGCGGATGCTTACAGCACGTTAACTATTTGATCCGCCAACGCTTGAGGTATTTCAAGCATCATGCGATCGTGGTCGCCGTGCCCGCCATGGGCGCTCCCCAGCCCCCGTCCTCGAGGTACTCGACGATGACCCGGTTCTTCGACGCGCTCGGCCGATTCTCGGTCAGGTTCCGCTACCCGATCGTGCTGGTCTGGCTGGCCGGCGCCGTCGCGGCCTCGCAGTTGCTGCCAACGCTCGCCAGCGCCGTGAACAACGACAACACCGCGTTCCTCCCGTCCGACTCGCCGAGCGTGCGGGCGGTGGCGCTGGCCGCGCCGTTCCAGCGCAGCGACCAGGCGCCGGTCACGATCGTGGCCAGCCGCGCCGACGGCGCGCTGACCAGCGCCGACCAGGCGGCCGTCGACCGTCTGGTGACGGCGGCCAAGCGCGTTCCCGACGTGGCCGTCGCCCGCGAGACCGGGGTCTCGCCCGACGGGCGCGCCGCCCAGGTCCAGGTGCTCGCCAACGTCTCCGGCTTCGGCAGCGACACCATCCCGCTGGTCGACGACCTGCGCGACGCCATCGGCCAGGCCGACCCGCCGGCCGGGCTGGAGCTGCACACCGCCGGGCAGGTGGCCACCGCCGTGGACAACAACGCCCGCTCCGGCGAGACCGGCAACCGCACCCAGCAGCTCTCGATCCTGTTCGTGCTGGTGCTGCTGCTGGTGGTGTTCCGCTCGGTGCTGGCGCCCGTGCTGACCCTGCTACCGGCGCTGCTGGTGATCTCCGTGGCCGGCCCGCTGATCGCCGAGCTCGCCCGCCACGGCGTCCTCAAGGTCTCCGAGATCGCCCAGCTCCTGCTGATCATCCTGGTGATCGGCGCCGGCACCGACTACGGGCTGTTCCTGGTCTTCCGGGTCCGCGAGGAGCTGCGCGCCGGCCTGGCGCCCAAGGCGGCGGTGGCCCGCGCGGTCGCCAGGGTCGGCGAGTCCATCACCTTCTCCGCCGGGACCGTGATCGCCGCGGTGCTGTGCCTGCTGCTGGCGGCGTTCGGGTTCTACAACGGGCTCGCCTACCCGCTCGGGATCGGCATCGCCATGATGCTGCTGGCCGGGCTGACGCTGCTGCCGGCGCTGCTGGCGATCTTCGGCCGGGCCGCGTTCTGGCCCTCCAACGTCCGCCCCGGGCCGCCGCGGATCGGCGCGTGGGGGCGGATCGCCGCCCGCGTGATCAGCCGCCCGGCGCTGACCCTGGCGATCGGCGTGGTCGCCTTCGGCGGGCTGTCGCTGGCCGCGCTCGGCTACGAGCCCTCCGGGTTCGGCGGCACCAGCGGCGCCCCGGAGGGGTCCGACTCGGCGGCGGGCAACGCCGCCCTGGCTTCCCACTTCCCACAGGCCGCCGCCAACCCCACCAACCTGCTGCTGCGCCTGCCCGCCGCGGTGTGGGAGCGGCCGCAGCCCCTGGAGGCGGCCGGCCGCCAGCTCGCCGGCGACCCCGCGTTCAAGTCGGTGATCGGCCCACTCGACCCCACCGGCACCCCGCTGGCGCCCGACCGGCTGACCAGCCTGCACGCCAAGCTCGGCCCGGCGCAGCAGCTCGCCAGCGTGCCGCCGGCCGGGCTGCTCAGCAGCGCCGGCGTCACCCCGGCCGAATACCAGGTCTACCGGGCCACCGCCCAGTTCATCGCCCCGGACGGCAAGACCGTGCAGTTCTTCGCCACGCTTTCGGCCGGCGACCCCGCCGGCACCCCGGCGCTGCGCGCCACACCGGCGGTGCGCGCGGCGCTGGACCGCGCCGCGGCGGCGGCCGGCGCCATCGACCACGGCGTAGCGGGCCAGAGCTCGGCGCTGTACGACATCAGCTCGACCTCCACCAGCGACCTGCGCCGCATCGTGCCGGTCGTGGTGGTGGTCATCGGCGTGCTGCTGGCGCTGGTCCTGCGCAGCCTGGTCGCGCCGCTGTACCTGATCGTCAGCGTGCTGCTGAGTTACCTGGCCGCGCTGGGCCTGGCGGTGGTGGTGTTCATCGGCATCCGCGGCGACGAGGGGCTGCCGTTCTTCCTGCCGTTCCTGATGTTCCTGTTCCTGCTGGCGCTGGGCGAGGACTACAACATCCTGGCGATGACCCGCATCCGCGAGGAGACGCACCGCTTCCCCTTGCGCGAGGCGGTCACCCACGCCGTCAACGCCACCGGCTCGACCATCACCTCCGCCGGCCTGGTCCTGGCGGGAACGTTCGCCGTGCTGGCAGTCGCTGCCGGCAACAGCCCGGGCGCCGATCAGGTCCAGGCCATCGGCGTCGGCCTGGCGCTGGGGATCCTGATGGACACCTTCCTGGTCCGCACCCTGCTGATCCCCTCGACCGTGGTCCTGCTGGGCAGGTTCAACTGGTGGCCGTCGCGGCTCAGCCGCCCCGACCACGCGCCGTCCCTGCCACCGGAGCCCGAGCCGGAGCGGGCCGGCACCCGATCGTGAGCCCGTTGATCGGCGCGGACGAGCTGGCCGCCGCGCTGGCCTCGGCCAGGCCGCCGGGGCTGCTGGACGTCCGCTGGCAGCTCGGCGGACCGCCGGGCGTGGAGGCCTACCGGGCCGGCCACCTGCCCGGCGCGGTGTTCGTCGACCTGGACCGCGACCTGGCCGACCCGCCGGGGGCCGGCGGGCGTCACCCGCTGCCCGACCCGGCGCGGTTCCAGGCGGCCATGCGCCGCGCCGGGGTCCGCGGCGATCGCGGCGTGGTCGTCTACGACCAGCGCGACACCACCGCCGCCGCGCGAGCCTGGTGGCTGCTCAGCTACCACGGCCACCCCGACGTGCGCGTCCTCGACGGCGGCTACGACGGCTGGGTCGCGGCCGGGCAGGAGGTGACCACCGAGGTTCCCGAGCCCGAGCCGGGCGACTTCACCGCGCGGCCCGGCCGGCGCCCGCTGCTGGACGCCGACGGCGCCGCCGAGCTCGCCAGCGCCGGGCTGCTGCTGGACGCCCGGGCGCCGGAGCGCTACCGGGGCGAGTTCGAGCCGGTCGACCCGGTCGCCGGGCACGTCCCCGGCGCCCGCAGCGCGCCGGCCACCGGCAACCTCGCGCCAGACGGCCGCCTGCGCCCACCCGGCGAGCTGCGCGCCCGTTTCGCCGCCCTCGGCGTCCGCGACGACCGGCGGGTCGGCGCGTACTGCGGCTCTGGCGTGGTCGCGGCGAGCGAGGTCCTGGCCTTGGAGGTCGCCGGCTTCGATGCCGCGCTGTACGCCGGCTCCTGGAGCCACTGGATCACCGACCCGGCCCGCCCGGTCGCCACCGGCGAGCGGCCGTGACGCGGGTCAGTAGGCGATGCCGACGGACGCCTTGACGGCGTCGGGATCGTCGAGCAGCCGCAGGATGGCGTCGGCCATCTATCACTGACCTAACGATTCACGGTGATAGCCTCCCGTGGAGAGACCGCATGCCGACCCACGACCGATCCCAGGCGACCGCCACGCCCCCGCTCGCCGGCTACACCGGGTACCTCCTGCGGCGCGCGTTCGCACGCGCGCGCGACTGCGCCCAGCAGGTGCTCCCGCCGGGGACGCACCCGGGGGAGGGCGCGATCCTCACCCGCCTCGCCGAGGGCGGCCCCGCTTCGCAGCAGGAGCTCAGCGGGCGGCTGCACGTCAACCGCACCATCATGGTCAAGCTGGTCGACCGGCTGGAGGCCGCCGGGCTCGTGCGGCGCGAGCGCAACACGGCGGACCGCCGCTGCTACGCGCTGGTCGTCACCCCGCGGGGGTTCGAGGCGATCGACGCGTGGGGGCAGGCCGCCGACAAGGGCGAGCGGCAGCTGGTGGCGGCGCTCGGCGCCGGTGAGCACCGGCGCCTGAACGAGCTGCTCCGGGGGCTGCTCCCCGATCTCGAGGCGGCCATGCCGGCCTCGCTCGCCGGCCGCACCGGCTTTCTGCTCACCTTCGCGCACGAGCGCGCGCGCCAGCGCGCCGAGGAGGCGCTGGCCCCGCTGGGGATCGAGCCGCGTCACTTCGGCGCCATGGCGGTCCTGGACGCGAGCGGTCCCTCCCCGCAGCGGCACCTCGCGGCCCAGCTCGGCCTCAGCGGCCCCGCCATCGTGCAGCTCGTCGACGAGCTCGAGCGAGCGGGGCTGGTCGAGCGCCGCCGCAACCCGAGCGACCGCCGCTCCTACGCGCTGCGCCTCACCCCCGCGGGGCGGGAGCGGTTCCAGCGGGCACGCCAGGCCATGGACGGCGTCCAGGCCGAGCTGGCGGCGCCGCTGGGCGAGGCGGGCGACCGGGAGCTGCGGACCCTGCTCGGCAAGCTCCTGACCGCTCGCCCAGTACCCGCCGCCCGCCCGCGCGCCGGCCGCGACGGAGCCCCGGCCGGCTGATCAGCCGTCCTCCAGATTCAGCGGGATCGAGTCGTCGGTCAGCCAGCGCGGCAGCAGGTTCGAGTAGAACAGACTGGTCGGCAGGGCCTGATCGGTAACCACCAAGTAGGTCCAGCTCGCACAGCAGGCAGACGGAGACCTCTCGCGCTCCACCAGGGAGCCGAACCCCGACGGCGATCTCGGTGCTCGACAGCAGCATGGCGAACCGCTCGGGATCCATCTGGCCAAATTGCGGTAACGCGGTTGCCGCCATCTGCTGGAGCTGGGCGGCATGCTGCTTGTCGATGTCCCGTTTGGACAGCCCCGAGTTGAGGATGAACAGCCCAGTCGCCAGCCGGAGGGGTATGTCTAAACGCTGACCGCGCCTGATCGCGTTGGTGTGAAGGTCGATACGAGGAGAGACGCGCACAACGGAACTGGTTGCGCCACCAGGCTCCGGTCTGGGAGGCTCTCTCGCGCCGGTCTCCGGTTGGGCCAAGGGAACCGCCGCGACCTCACGGGTCGGCCGTCGCCAGCGGCACAAGAAGGAGAGCCCGCTCCAGACCTGAAGGGCGAACCGGAAGGGTGCTGGAAAGGAGTGCTCATGAAGCCCTTTTCGCACTACCAAGGGACGCACGCACTGCCTCCTGGGAGCCCGCCAGGACGACGAGCCCGGAGGGGGATGACGAGGCTGCGCGGTGGGGTTGTCCTCGGACTCGTTGTCGTGGTTGCTGTGCTTGGTGGGCTGGTACCGGTCGCGCATGCTGACAGCCCACCAGACTTCTCTTCGCCCGGAGAGGCCTGGAGCGTGCTCCCGCCGGGGGAGTCCGGCAGCTCGTCGCCGGGCACGCACTCGGTCGATCAGATTCCTCTTTACGACGGCCTGACGCCGCTGTTCGATCAGGTCACCGACGCTGACCTGCCCACATATTTCAAGCCGAACATCTTCGGCCTGGGGAGCGAGACGCCCAGCAGCGTCGAGCAGCCGCCCGCGCGGCCAGGGTTGCGCGTTGACCGCGACAGCAAGGGCGTCGCGCATGTCTTCGGCAACACCCGTGGCGACGTGATGTACGGCGCGGGTTGGGTGACGGTCGAGGACCGCGCCCCGCTGATGGAGCTGCTGCGTGGGCCTGGGCGGCTGGCGGCGGTCGACGCGCCCGGCATCGACCCGTTCCAGATCGCATTGAGCCTGCGGCAGTTCACTCCCAGCGCCCAGACCGAGGCGTTTCTCGCGCAGCAGATCTCGCTGCTCCAGAGCCAGGGACCGGCCGGGCAGCAGGTCGTCCAGGACATCGACGACTACCTTCAGGGGATCAACGACGCCCGGTCCCTGGCGGGTGTGCCCGGGCCAGCCTGGACCCGCAACGACGTCGTGGCGGTCGCTGCGTTGATCGGGGCGCGGTTCGGCAAGGGCGGCGGCGACGAGGCGCGGCGGGCGCAGTTTCTGGCAGCGCTGCAGCAGCGGCTCGGCGACGGCGCCGGTCGCAAGGTCTTCAACGACCTGCGCGAGCAGCGGGACCCGGAGGCGCCGGTCTCGGTGCCAGGCAAGTTCAAGCTTGTCTCCGGCGAAGGGACGGGCAACGCCGTGATCGACGCGGGCAGCATCGGCGCGTCGGCCGCGCAGGCCGCCGCGACCGCGCAGTCCGCGCAACGGAGCGCGAGCAATGCCCTGCTGGTTGGGGCAGGTCTGTCGCAGAACGGCCATCCGCTCTTCGTTGCCGGCCCGCAGGTGGGATACCTGTACCCAGGGGCCCTCTACGAGGCCGACCTGCACGGCGGGGGCATCGACGCCCGCGGGGCGACTTTCCCGGGATCGGGCCCCTACGTGCAGCTCGGCCGCGGGCAGGATTTCTCCTGGAGCGCCACCTCGTCAGGGACCGACATCATCGATCAGTACGTCGAAACGCTGTGCGACGGCAGCGACACGGAGTATGTGTTCAACGGCGACTGCGCTGCCATGACCCCGTTCGACGCGGGCACCCTGGGACCCGGCCCCGGGCCGCCGGCTGGTCCGGTGACGTTCAACGAGACCGTGCACGGGCCGGTGAGCGGGTACGCGAGGTCGGACGGACAGCGTGTGGCGATCTCGAACAAGCGCTCGACTCGCGGGCGCGAGCTGATGAGCGCGCTGGGGTTCGCGGACCTCAACAGCAACACGGTCCACGACCCCGCGAGCTTCATCGCCGCCACGTCCAAGATCGAGTTCACGTTCAACTGGTTCTATGCGGACAACCACAACATCGCGATGTTCTCCAGCGGCCGCGTGCCGGTGCGCGCCGACGGCGTCGACCTCGGCCTGCCAACCATCGGCACCGGCGCATACGAGTGGCAGGGATTCCTGCCCACCTCCAAGCACCCGCAGGCGGTGAACCCCAGCGGGAGCACGATCATCAACTGGAACAACAAGCCGGCCGCCGGGTGGACCGCCGCCGACGACGAGTGGGCCTACGGATCGGTGCATCGCTCCGAGCTGCTGCAGAACGCGGTCGCTCGCAAGCCCACGCAGTCGCTCGGTTCGCTGGTGGCCGCCATGAACCGCGCCGCCACCCAGGACATCCGCAATGCTGTGGACCTGCCGGCGATCCAAGCGGTGCTGCAGACCGGTCCCGCCCCAACTCCACGCGAGCAGCAGATGCTGGATCTGCTCGACCAATGGCGGGCAGAGGGCTCGAGCCGTCTCGATCGTGACCTTGACGGCAAGATCGACGCCCCAGGCGCCGCCATCACGGACGTGGCCTGGCCCAAGATCGCCGACGCGGTCATGAGTCCTGTGCTCGGACCGCAACTGGCCGATCTTGCGAGCCTCATCTCCCGGGACAACAAGGCCAACAGCCAGGGCTCGTCGTACGGGAGCGGCTGGTACGGCTACGTCGACAAGGACCTGCGGACGCTGCTCGGCCAGCCCGTCACGGGAGCGTACAAGACCCGCTTCTGCGGGGCCGGCAAGCTGACCGCGTGTCGCAATTCGCTGTGGCAAGCACTGAAAGATGCCGGCGACGCGCTGGCCGCCGCCCAGGGCACCAACGATCCGACCCAGTGGCGGTCAGCCGCGACCACCGAGCGGATCAGCTTCCTGCCGAGCTTCCCGATCACGATGCGCTGGACCAATCGACCGACGTTCCAGCAGGCGATCTCCTACAAGGGCCACCGGTAGGGGTGGCGCGGGGCGGCTCGCCTCCGGCCGGGGTGGCCGCGCTGCTGGGGATCATGGCGCCCAGCGGGAGCAGGCGGAGCCTACCGGGAGGAACGGGCATAGAGTAAGTCCTGGCATGGCTCGGGGCGAGGCGGGCGTTAACGCAAACGGTTGCGCCACGGGAATGTCACGGACCGGCCTCGATGGCTACCATCGATCGGGTCGGGGAGTCGGCAGGGGAAGACGAGCGCTCATGCGAATGCCAGACGTGCTCTCCCGGGCGCCTCGCCAGCTCGAGTGGCTGAAGCGCCCGCTGCCGCTGGCCATCACCCTGCTGGTGGCTGCTGCCGTCGGCCTGGGCGGCGCGACGCTGGCGGGCGCGTTCTCCGGCAGCGGTGTTCCCGGGCTGGTCGGCAGCGGCCACGCCAGCGGCACCGCCGCGCCGCTGCCGGCGGTGTCGCTGACGCTGACCCCCGCCAACACGGCCAGCGGCGTTCGCCCGGACGCCCACGCCAAGGTGGTCGCCAGCGGCGGCACCATCCGCTCGGTGCGCGTGACCGGCCCCGACGGCAAGCCGCTGGACGGCAAGTTCGCCGACGGGCACCGGAGCTGGACCAGCACGGCGGTGCTGTCGCTGGGCTCGCGCTACCGGATGTCGGTGGTGGGGGTGAACCCCAGCGGCGTGGTGACCCGCAGGACCAGCTCGTTCACGACCCTGGAGCCGGCCGCGCTGCTGAACGCCTCGGTGATGCCGCTGGACGGTGAGACCGTCGGCGTCGGCATGCCGATCGCGATCTTCTTCAGCCAGCCGGTCAGCAACCGTGCCGCGGTCGAGCGGCGCCTGCACGTGACCACCTCCGGCCAGGTCGACGGCGCCTGGCGCTGGTTCAACGACAAGGAGGTCCACTACCGGCCGCGGGCGTACTGGCCGAGCGGCACCAAGGTCACCCTCGACGTGGACCTGAACGGGGTCGACGCCGGCAACGGGGTCTGGGGCCAGCGCGACCGCGAGATCGCCTTCACCATCGGCCAGCGCCACGTCAGCGTGGTCAACGTCAACAGCCACAAGATGACGGTGACCTCGGGGAGCAAGACCGTGAAGGTCTTCCCGATCAGCGCGGGCCGGCCCAAGTACCCGACCACCAACGGCATCCACTTCACCCTGGAGAAGGCCAAGACGGTGACCATGGACTCGGCCACCGTGGGCATCCCCAGGGACTCGCCCGACGGCTACTTCGAGCAGGTCCACTGGAACGTGCGCATCTCCAACACCGGCGAGTTCGTCCACGCGGCACCCTGGTCGGTCGGCGCGCAGGGATCGGCCAACGTCTCCCACGGCTGCGTCAACCTGTCGGTCGCCAACGCCACCTGGTTCTACAACTTCAGCCAGCGCGGCGACATCGTCCAGGTGGTCGGCTCACCCAAGCAGCCCAACGACTGGGCGCTGGGCGTGGTCGACTGGAACGTGCCGTGGAGCCAGTGGCTGTCCGGCAGCGCCCTGCACTAAGCGCCTGACGGCCCGCCGGCGGCGAAGTCCCAGCCGCCGCCGGCGGCGAACGACCGCAGGATGCGGCGGCTCACGACCATCCGGTGCACCTCGTCGGGGCCGTCGTACAGCCTGGCGGCGCGCGCCTGCTTGTACATCTCCGACAGGGGCGTCAGGTCCGTGAGCCCCATGGCGCCGTGCACCTGGATCGCCCGGTCGATCACGTCGTGGAGCACCCTGGCGGCGTAGAACTTGATCACCGAGATCTCCACGCGTGCCTCGTCGCCCTTGTCGATCTTGTCGGCCGCGTCGAGGGTGAGCAGGCGGCACGCCTGGATCTCGGCCGCGGAGTCCGCGATCCAGTTCTGGACCGTCTGCTTGTCGGCCAGCGGGCCGCCGAACGCCTCGCGCTCCAGCGCCCGCCTGCACAGCAGCTCGAAGGCCCGCTGCATCTGCCCGAGCCAGCGCATCACGTGGTGGATGCGGCCCGACCCGAGCCGCCGCTGGGCGATCCGGAAGCCGTCCCCGCGCTCGCCGAGCAGGTTGGCCAGTGGCACGCGCGCCCCCTCGAAGCGCACCTCACAGTGGGTGTTCCAGCCGCTGCCGCGGTGCCCGAACACCGGGATCGCGCGGATGATGCGAACGCCCGGCGCGTCGGCCGGCACGATGATCTGCGACATCCGCCGGTGGGGCGGCTCCTCCGGCTCGGTGACCGCCATGACGATCGCGAAGGCCGCGCCCTCGGCGCCGGAGCTGAACCACTTGTGCCCGTCGATCACCCAGTGGTCGCCGTCGAGGACCGCGGTGGTCCGCAGCCCGGTCGGGTCGGCGCCGGAGACCTCCGGCTCGGTCATCGCGAAGTAGGAGCGGATCTCGCCGGCCACCAGCGGCTCCAGCCAGCGCCGCCGCTGCTCGGCGGTGCCGAACTGGTGCAGGATCTCGGCGTTGCCGGTGTCCGGCGCCTGGCAGCCGAACACCAGCGGCGCGAAGTGGCTGCGCCCGATGATCTCGTTCAGGTAGGCATAGGGCAGGAAGCCGAGCCCGCTGCCGCCGGCCTCCGGGCCGATGAACGGCGCCCACAGCCCGGCGGCCTTGGCGCGCGCCCGGAGGTCCTTGAGCAGGGCCTCCGCCTCGGCGTCCTCGCGCCCCAGCGCGGCTTCGTTGGGGTAGACGTACTCCTCCATGAAGGCGCGCACCCGCTCGCGCGCGTCGCGGATCTGGGGGGTCATCGCGAGCTCGTGCATGGCCGCCTCCGGGCACCTCGATCGGGCTGCTGCGCCCTATGCTGCCTCAAGCGGGCGAATGAGGGGAGATGGAGGGACCGATGCACGCGGTCGAGAACGGCATCCTGCTGATCGTGGTGGTGGCCGCCGGCACGGTGGCGGCGCGGCGGCTGCGGCTGGAGCCGTCGATCCTGCTGGTGCTGGTCGGAGTCATCCTGTCGATGATCCCGGGCGTACCCGAGTTCCGCCTCGACCCGCAGATCGTGCTGGTGCTGATCCTGCCGCCGCTGCTGTACGCGGCCGCCTTCCAGACCTCGTTGCCGGCCTTCCGGGCCAACCTGCGGCCGATCCTGCTGCTGGCGGTGGGCCTGACGCTGTTCAGCACCGTGGTGGTCGGGCTGGTCGCCCACGCGGTCATCCCCGGCCTGGGACTGGCGGCGGCGCTGGCGCTCGGCGCCATCCTGGCCCCGCCCGACGCGGTCTCGGCGACCGCGGTCGCGCGGCGCACCGGCCTGCCGCGCCGGATCGTCACCGTGCTGGAGGGCGAGAGCCTGCTCAACGACGCCACCGCCCTGGTCGCCTACCGCGTGGCCGTGGCCGCCGCCGTCAGCGGCGTGTTCTCGCCGGCGGAGCTGAGCTGGCGCTTCGCCCTGGCCAGCGTCGGCGGGGCGGTCGTCGGCCTGGCCGTCGCCCTGGCGGTGGACTGGCTACGCCGCCGCATCGACGACCCGATCATCGACAACACCATGTCGCTGGTGGCGCCGTTCGCCGCCTACCTGCCCGCCGAGGTGATCGGCGCCTCCGGCGTGCTCGCGGTGGTGGTCACCGGCCTCTACCTGGGCTACCAGGCGCCGGTGACGATGACCGCGGCCTCGCGGCTGGTCTCCAAGTCGGTCTGGAAGGTGGTCGAGTTCCTGCTCCAGGGAACCGTCTTCACGCTGATCGGGCTGCAGCTCCGCGAGGTGCTCGCCGGGCTGCGCGGCTACGACCCGGCCGTGGTGGTGGTCGCCGCGCTGGCGGTGGCCGGCGCGGTGGTCGGGGTGCGCTTCGTCTGGATGTTCCCGGTCGCCTACGGCACCAGGCTGCTGGCGCGCTCGCGTGAGGACACCGCGCCGCGGTCCTGGCGCGAGCCGCTGGTGGTCTCGTGGGCGGGGATGCGCGGGGTGGTGTCGCTGGCCGCCGCCTTCGCGCTGCCGCTGACGGTGCGCTCCGGCGCCCCCTTTCCCCAGCGCGACCTGCTGCTGTTCCTCACCTTCGTGATCATTGGGGTGACCCTGGTGGGGCAGGGCGTGACCATGCCGGCGCTGATCCGCCGGCTGGCGATCCCCGGGCCGGACCCCACCACCGACGCGCTCCAGGAGGCCTCCGCCCAGCAACAGGCGGCCAGCGCCGCGCTGGAGCGCCTGGAGGCGCTGCTGCGCTCCGAGCGGGTGCCGCCCGGGGTTGCCGAGCAGCTCCGGCAGCGCGCGGAAGGCCGGACGCTGGCAGCATGGGAACGGCTCGGCTCCCCGAGCACCGGCGCCGAGGGCTTCCCGACGCCGTCCGCCGCCTACCGGCGGCTGCGCCGCGAGATGCTGGCCGCCGAGCGCGAGGTGCTGGTTCGCTTGCGCGACAACGGCAGGCTGGATGAGGAGGTCCAGCGCCGCATCCAGTGGGAGCTCGACCTGGAGGAGGCGACCCTCCTCCGCGAATAGCGACACGACAGGAGAGAGGCCATGGCGGTCTGCACCCACCTCGACCAGATCAAGGACGTGACTCCCAGCACCACCGAAGGCTGCACCGAGTGCCTGAAGACCGGCGACCACTGGGTCCACCTGCGCGAATGCCTGTCCTGCGGGCACGTGGGCTGCTGCGACTCCTCGCCGAACCGGCACGCGACCGCGCACTTCCACGAGACCACCCACCCGATCATCCAGTCGTTCGAGCCAGGCGAGGACTGGCGCTGGTGCTACGCGGACGAGACACTGGTGTGACGCCCACGCCTCGGAGGGGGACCGCTGGAGTCCAGGTTCATCGATCTCGACGGGCCCGTCCACCTAGCGGCTGCTGGGGCGCTTCATCGACGAGCTCGCCGTCGACCCGGTGATCCTGGTCGGCAACTCGATGGGCGGGATGATCAGCCTGCTGGAGGCCGCCGACCGTCCCGGGCGGGTGGCCGGGCTGGTGCTGGTGGACCCGGCGGTGCCGCGGCCGCGCGGGGTGCGGCGGGACCCGGAGATCGCCCTGGTGTTCGCCGCCTACGCGGTCCCCGGGCTGGGGGAGCGGCTGCTGGCCCGCCACCGCGCCAGGGTCGGTCCCGAGGGGATGGTCTCCGACGTCCTCCAGGTCTGCTGCGCCGAGCCGGAGCAGATCCCCACCGAGCTGGTCGACGTGCTGCGCGCCTCCACCCGCGAGCGGGTCGGCTTCGCCTGGGCGGACGCCGCCTTCCTGCAGGCGGCCAGGTCGCTGATCGCCACCCCCGACCGCCGCGCGGTTTGACGCCGCCGCCGGCGTGCGGCGCCCGGCGCCGCGCCCGAGCGCGGCCGCCGGAGCCGTTGCGGGTGGCCGCCCCGAGCCATTGCGTGCGGGCACTCGCCCGGCTGGCCATGCCTTCCTTATCCTCTCTTGACACTGTGCCGGTATGGGTGCCTAATGCTGCAAACGCCGTTCGGCATCGTCGAACGCAAGCCGCTCGCAAGGAGGCGTGCTGCTCGATGAAACGCGACACCCTGCTAGGCGAACTCTCTGCCGAGATGCTGGGAACCTTCACCCTGATCATCTTCGGCGTCGGCGTCGTCGCTCAGACTGTGCTGACCCCGTTCACCGCTGGCGCCCAGTCGATCCACTGGGCGTGGGGCTTCGGCGTCGTGATGGGCGTGTACGTAGCCGGCGGCATCTCCGGCGCCCATATCAACCCAGCGGTGACGTTGGCCTTGGCGGTACGGCGAGGATTCCCGTGGGCCAAGGTTCTGCCCTACTGGGTGGCGCAGACGATCGGCGCGTTCCTCGCCGCGCTGGTCATCCGGTGGAACTACTGGGAGGCCTTCAACAGGTTCGACCCGGCCAAGGGCACCAAGAGCCAGCTCGTCTTCTCGACCCTGCCGGGCAACAACGTGCTGCCCATCAGCCAGCTCGGCGCGTTCCGCGACCAGATCATCGGCACGGCCATGCTGGTGATGGTGATCTTCGCGATCATCGACACCCGCAACCTGGCGCCGTCCTCGAACATGGGGCCGCTGATCATCGGCCTGCTCGTGGTCGTCATCGGCATGACACTGGGCGCGGACGCCGGCTATGCCATTAACCCCGCACGTGACTTCGGGCCCCGCCTGGCCTCGTGGATCACCGGCTGGTCCCACGCCTGGAACGACCAGCGCGGCAACTTCTATGCGTGGGTGCCGATCCTGGGACCGTTCATCGGGGGGGTGCTCGGCGGCATCGCCTATGACCTGTTCATATCCAGATTCCTGCCGGTCGCCGAACCCGAGGTCGGCAGAGTGCCCGAGGCGGAGGCCGCCAGGACAGAGAGGACCTGACGGCCGGACGGCGGCGCATCGGGCGCGCCGCTCCGGCCCGCACACCGTGCCGTTGCAGGGCCGGAGCGGCGCAGCGCTCCCTGCGCGCCCGAGGGGGGTGGTGACCGTCCGTGGCGGGAGTCCCCGGGAGTACCACAAGGGGGCCCGGGGCCTTCCGCCCTAGCAGGAGGCAATCATGAAGAAGCTCATCAACGCCGTCGACGACTTCGTACCCGAATCGCTCGAAGGCCTGGCGCTGGCGCACGGCGACCTGGTCGCGGTGAACCTCGACCCGGCCGTGGTCTACCGGACCGATGCGCCGCGGCCCGGCAAGGTCGGCCTGGTCAGCGGCGGTGGCTCCGGCCACGAGCCCATGCACGGCGGCTTCGTCGGGCTCGGCATGCTCGACGCCGCCTGTCCCGGCGCGGTGTTCACCTCGCCAACGCCCGACCAGATGGAATGGGCCACCAACAGGGTCGACGGCGGCGCCGGCGTGCTGCACATCGTCAAGAACTACTCCGGCGACGTCATGAACTTCGAGATGGCCGCCGACCTGGCCCGCGACAGCGGCAAGCAGGTCGCCGGCGTCACCATCGACGACGACGTGGCCGTCAAGGACTCGCTCTACACCCAGGGCAGGCGCGGGGTCGGCGGGACCGTGCTGCTCGAGAAGCTCGCCGGCGCCAAGGCCGAGGAGGGCGCCAACCTCGACAGCGTCACCGACCTGGCCAAGCAGGTGATCGACAACGTCCGCTCGATGGGCCTGGCGCTCACCTCGTGCACCGTGCCGGCCGCCGGCTCGCCCACCTTCGACCTGGGCGACGACGAGGTCGAGATCGGCATCGGCATCCACGGCGAGCCGGGCCGCGAGCGCATCAAGATGGAGAGCGGCGACCAGCTCACCGACCGCATCACCCGGCCGGTCATCGAGGACCTGCGCCTCACCTCCGGCGAGCGCGTGCTGGTGTTCGTCAACTCGATGGGCGGCACCCCGCTCGCCGAGCTGTACGTGGTCTACCGGCGGGTGGCCAGGCTGCTGGACGAGGGCGGCGTGCGCATCGACCGCAGCCTGGTCGGCCCCTACATCACCTCGCTGGAGATGCAGGGCGCCTCGGTCACCATCCTGCGGCTGGACGACGAGCTCACGCGCCTGTGGGACGCGCCGGTGCGCACGCCGGGCCTGCGCTGGGGCGTCTGACCCCGGGACCATGGAGCGGCCGCGTGACCGTCGGGCTGGTGGTGGTGTCGCATTCGGCGAAGGTCGCCGAGGGCGTGGTCGAGATGGCGGCGCAGATGGCCGCCGGTGTCCGGCTCCGCGCGGCCGGTGGCACCGATGAGGGTGGCATCGGCACCGACGCCACGCTGATCGCGGAGGCGATCGCCGACGCCGACGACGGCGACGGGGTGCTGGTCTTCGCCGACCTCGGCTCGGCGGTGCTGTCGGCGCAGCTCGCCATCGACGAGCTGGTCGACGAGCAGCGCCGCGGCAGCGTCCGGATCGCCGAGGCGCCGCTGGTCGAGGGCGCGGTGATCGCCGCGATCCAGGCCAGCACCGGGTCGTCGCTGGATGACGTCGACGCGGCCGCTCGGGGTGCGGCGAGCATGGGGAAAGTGAAAGAGCGGTGACCCCGGCCACGGCACGGTAGGATGGCAGCATCCACCACCACCCGCATCTGGAGGGAGAGCCGGATCGTGGACGCCGCGTGCGTTCGCCGTTGGCTCGAGGTCGCCGCCGCGCGCATCGAGTGACGCCGACCATGGGATCAACATGCACCGCGGCTTCGGCGCGGTGCTGACCCGCCTGTCCACGCTCGACGGGGTCAGTCCCGGCGAGCTGATGACCCAGGCCGGCCGGACCTTCGTGTCGATCGTCGGCGGCGCCGCCGGGCCGCTGTACGGGACCGCCTTCGTCCAGGCCGGGCAGGCGCTCGGCGCCGACGGCGCGTTCGGCCCCAGACGGCTGCTCGAAGCCATCCGGGCGTCGCTGCGGGGCGTCCAGCGGGTGGGCGCCGCCGTCGAGGGGGACAAGACCATGGTCGACGCGCTCGCCCCCGGACTGGCCGCCTTCGAGGCCGGTCTGCGCCACGGCACCCTCGAGGGCGCCGTCCGCGGCGCGCGCGTCGCCGCCATGGACGGCGCCCGCGCCACCGTCCCGCTCCAGGCCCGCAAGGGCAGAGCCTCCTACCTTGGTCCGCGAAGCGTCGGTCATCAGGACCCGGGCGCCACCTCCACCGCACTGCTGTTCGCCGCGCTGGAGGACGCCGTGCTCGCGCAGCGCTCCCACCGGCTGCCCGCCGACCAGCCGATATCCCTGGGAGAGATCTATGACCGGTGAGCCCACCATGATCCAGTCCGTGGGCCGCGCCGCCCGCATCCTCAAGGCGCTCGGCTCGGAGCAGGCCCGCCTGGGCGTGACCGAGCTCGCCGAGCGCCTCGGGCTCGCCAAGGCCACCGTGTACGGGCTGCTGCGGACCCTGGCGGCGCACCAGTTCGTCGAGCAGGACCTGGAGACCGGCAAATACCGGCTGGGCCCGGCCCTGCTGCAGCTCGGCAACGCCTTCCTCGACAACCACGAGCTGCGGGCGCGCTCCCTGCTGTGGGCGGAGTCGCTGGCCAGCAGGGCGCGCGAGGCGGTCCTCGTCGGCGTCCTCTACGGGCCCAACGTGCTGGTCGTCCACCACGTCTTCCGGCCCGACGACTCGGTGCAGATCCTCGAGGTCGGCGCGTCGATCCCCTGGCACGCCTGCGCGCTCGGCAAGGCGATGGTCGCCTTCCTGGACCCCGCCGCGCGCAAGGAGCTGCTCGACGGTGGCCTGCCCCGGCTCACCGGGCAGACCCTGACCGAGCCGGAGGTGCTGGTCCAGGAGCTCGCCAGGATCGCCCGCGACGGGATCGCCATCGAGGACCAGGAGGCGATCATCGGCGAGGCCGGGATCGCCGCCCCGCTGTTCGACAACCACGGCGCGGTGGTCGGCGCGATGGGGCTGGCAGGGCCGGTCGAGCACCTGCTGCCCAGCGGCGCCGCCGCCGACGTGCTGGCCGCCGTCAAAGAGGCCGCCCGCGGCCTCTCCCGCGAGCTCGGCGCCGGCCGCCTGTCCCTCCCCGCCGCCGAAGCGTGACCGCCTCCCGGCGCGAGCGCCTCACCCGTCGCCGGTCCGACGGGGTGGTCGGCTCCTGGCGTGGGTGGGTCGCGCGTTGCGGGCACTGGAGCGTGACCGCGGCGCCTTGAGGTCGAACCTGCGCGCGCGCCGCGCGAACCTGGACATCGGGCTGCAGCCACCGGCCGGACTGCTGACGCTGGCCGGCGAGCGCGGCTTCGCCTGGCACTCGCCCGGCCGCACCCTGGTCACCGCCGGTGTCGCCGCACGTATCCCGGCTTCGCCCGGCGCCGGGAGGATGGAGCGGCTCGCCACCACCGTCGCCGCGCTGCTCGGGCCCGCCACCACCGCCGACGGGGGCCCCATGGCGGTCGGCGCGCTGCCCTTCGACGACGCCACCCCCGGCGAGCTGACCGTCCCCGCCCTGGTCCTGGAGCCCACCCCCGCCGGCGGCGTCCTGGCCACCACCGTGGCCGCCGGCACCGACCCGCCCGACCCCGCCACCCTGGTCGCCCACCTGCTGTCGCGCCGGGATGGGCCCGCCCAACCCCGCCGCGCCAGCCGGGAGGCCCTGGGTGGGGCCGACCCGGGCGGGGCCAGCCGCGAGGCCCTGGCTGGGGTTGCCCGGGGTGGGGCCGGGCCGGCCCGGTCCCTGGCCTCGGTGCGGGTGACGCCCGCGTGGGAGCGGCCTGGCTGGCGGGAGGCGGTGACCACCATCCTGGAGGAGATCGCCGCCGGGCACCTGGACAAGGCGGTGCTCGCCCGCGAGGTCCTGGTCGAGGCGGACCGGCCCTTCGCGCGGGCCGAGCTGCTCCGCCGCCTGGCGGCACGCGGTGCCGGCGCCTACCTGTACGCCAGCGGCGGCTTCATCGGCGCCAGCCCGGAACTGCTGGTCAACCGCTCGGGCCGGCTGGCCAGGTCCCGGCCGCTGGCCGGGACCGTCCCGCGCGGCGTCAGCCCCGCCGAGGAGGCCGCCAGCCTCGCCTGGCTGCGCACCTCCGCCAAGGAGGCGCTGGAGCACCGGCTGGTGGTCGACGCCGTCACCGGCGCCCTGGCCAAGGCCGCCGACCGGGTCGAGGTCGCCGCCACCCAGATCGTCCGCCTGCCCACGGTCGCCCACCTAGGCACCGAGGTCAGCGCCTCGCTCGGCGACCCACCGCCCTCGGCGCTCGACCTGGTCGCCCTGCTGCACCCCACGCCCGCCGTCGCCGGCACCCCTCCGCAGGCCGCCCTGGACCTGCTCGCCCGGCTCGAGCCCAGCAGCCGCGGCCTGTACGCCGGACCGGTCGGCTGGGTCGACGGCGCCGGCGACGGCGAATGGGCCGTCGCCCTGCGCTGCGCCGTCCTGGAGGGCCGCCGCGCCCGGCTGTTCGCCGGCGCCGGGATCGTCGCCGGCTCCGACCCCGACGCCGAATGGGACGAGACCGCCAGCAAGCTCCGCGCCATGCTCGACGTCCTGTCGCCATGACCCGCCGGTCGCTCCCGGCTGAGCGCTAGGACCGCCGCCTCAGGCGAGCGTAGGCGGCGGTGACCGCCGCGGTCACCTCCCGGTGCCTCGCCAGGTTGGCGTCGCGGTCGCTCGGCACCAGCAGCACCTCGGTACGCCCGCTGGCGAGCGCCCGGTCGAGCGCCGGCACCAGCTCGGACGCCTTGGTCACCCGCTGCGCGGCGATCCCCGCCGCGGCGGCGAGCCCGGCAAGGTCGAGCCCGTGCGGCGTGGCGAACAGCGACTCGAAATAGGGCGCGGGCAGGCGCGCCTGCGGCAGGAACGAGAAGATCCCGCCGCCGTCGTTGTCGCAGACCACCAACACGGCGCCGGGGGAGCGGCGCGCCGCCCCGAGCACGCTGGTGGCGTCGTGCAGGAACGCGAGGTCGCCGAGCAGCGCCGCCGTCGGCCCGCCACTGGACGCCGCCGCGCCGAGCGCGGTGGCGACCAGCCCGTCGATGCCGCTGGCGCCCCGGTTGGCCAGCAGGCGCAGGCCCTCGCGGGGAGCCGCGAACGCGTCGACGTCGCGGACCGGCATGCTCGACCCGACCACCAGCGTGGCCCCCTCCGGCAGCGCCGCCACCAGGTCGCGCGCCACCCGGCCCTCGAATGGCTCCTCGATCCCGTCCAGCAGCTCGTCGATCGCCCGCCGCGCCACCGCGTCCGCCGCCCGCCACCACTGCATCCACCCCTGCCCCCGCCGCATCCTCCCCTCCGGCCCGGGGGGCGCCTCCCCGGCGTCGCCTTGCCCGTCGGAGAGCGCGGCCGCGACCGCTTCGAGCAGGGCGGAGGGGTCGGCCACCAGGCGCTGTGTCGCGGTGCGGCCCGGGTCGGGCCAGCCGCCCTCGGGGTCGATCACGATCTGGGGCACGGCGCCGTCGAGCCATCCGGTGAGGGCCTTGCTGGTCGGCCCGGCCCCGATCCGGACGACCAGGTCCGGCCGGTGGTCGGCGGCGAACGCCTCCACGCGCAGCAGGCTGTCGTAGGTGGAGATCGCCGCCGGCCCCCGCCGCGCACCCGACAGCGGGTCGGCCAGCACCGGCCAGCCGGCGGCCGCGGCGAACGCGTCGACCGCCGCTGGCCGCAGGCCCGCGCCCCAGCCGACCACCAGCAGCCCGCGCTGGCTGGCCCGCACGGCATCGCGCAGCGCGCCGATCTCGGCGGGCGCCGGGCGGAGGCTCGGCCGCGCCGCCAGCGTCCATGGCGCGCCGTCGGGCCGCCCAGGCGCGGGCGCTCCGGCGAGCGGCTCGGGCAGCAGCGGCTCGGCGAAGGCGAGGTTCAGGTGGACCGGCCCCGCCGGCGGGCCCATCGCGGCCGCCCACGCGTGGCTGGCCAGCGACCGCCAGTACCTGCCGGCGCCGCGATCGTCCGGCCCCGCCGCGGTCGCGTCCGGCGCGCCGACCTCGCAGAACAGACGGACCCCGTCGCCGTACAGCTTGACCTGGTCGACGGCCTGGTTGGCGCCGGTCCCGCGCAGCTCCGGCGGGCGGTCAGCGGTCAGCACCAGCAGCGGCGCGCGGCCGTGGTCGGCCTCGACCACGGCGGGGTGCAGGTTGGCCGCGGCCGTCCCGGAGGTGCACAGCACCGCCGCCGGCCGGCCGGCGGCCTTGGCGGCGCCCAGCGCGAAGAACGCGGCCGAGCGCTCGTCGAGGTGCACGTGCAGGCGGATCGCGGGGTGCTCCGCCAGCGCGAGCGCGAGCGGGGCCGAGCGCGACCCGGGCGCCAGGCACGCGTCGGTGAGGCCGGCGCGGGCCAGCTCGTCGACCAGCGTGAGCGCGAGCCGCCGGTTGGCGTCGGCGACGCTCACGGTAGGATGCCCCGATGCCGCTGCACCACGTCGTGGACGGGGGAGCGGGGGAGCGGGTGGTGCTGGTCCACGGCTTCACCCAGACGCTCGCCGCCATGGAGCCCCTGGCCACGCGGCTGCGCGACCGCCACGAGCTCGTCCGGGTCGACCTGCCGGGCCACGGCGGCTCCACGCCGCCGCTGGTCGGCTTCGCGAAGGCCGCCGCGCTGCTGGGGGAGGCGGGCGGCGCCGCCGCCTATCTCGGCTACTCGCTCGGCGGGCGGCTGTGCCTGCGGCTGGCGCTGGATCGGCCGGAGCTGGTGCGTGCGCTGGTGCTGATCGGCGCCTCGCCCGGCCTGGACGACCCGGTGGAGCGGGCCGCGCGCCAGGCCTCCGACGACGCGCTCGCCGCGGAGCTCGAACGGGTCGGGCTGGAGCGCTTCCTGGACCGCTGGCTCGCCCAACCGCTGTTCGCCACCCTCCCGCCGGAGCGGGCCGGGCGGGCCGGGCGGCTCGCCAACACCACGCAGGGCCTCGCCGCCAGCCTGCGGCTGCACGGCACCGGCGCGCAGGAGCCACTGTGGGACCGGCTGGCCACCCTGCGCCCACCCACCCTGCTGATCACCGGGGCGAGGGACCAGAAGTTCGCCGGCATCGCCGAGCGCATGGCGAAGGCGATCGGCCCGTCGGCAACCCTCGCGCTGGTCCCCGACGCCGGCCACGCCGCCCACCTCGAACGCCCCGACGAGGTCGCCGCCCTGGTGGACGCCTTTCTCGCCACCGCCCCGGTCAGCTGACCCTCTCGACGCCCCCACCAGCCCCCCGCGCGCGGTCACGAGAGCCACAGCCCGATGGCGAGGAGGGTGCAGACGGCAAGCTGGAGGCGGGCAGTGCCGGCCAGGGCGGCGACCAGGCCGGGACCGTCCTGGCGGTGGCGGACCAGGCGCACGGGCGCGACCGCCAGCGGAACGGCGGCGAGCGCGGCCAGGGCTGCCGGCCGGGCGACGCCGATCAGCGCCACCACGACGAACATCGCCACCACGGTCACCAGGAACAGGCTCCGTGACCTCGCCCGCCCGAGCCGCACCACCAGTGTGCGCTTGCCGGCGGCGCGATCGCCGTCCAGGTCGCGGATGTTGTTGGCGAGCAGGATCGCCACCGCGCCGAGCCCGACCGGGACCGAGGCCGCCAGCGCCAGGCCCTCCAGCCGCTCCGTCTGGACGTAGGCCGTCCCGGTGGTCGCCACCAGGCCGAAGAACACCAGCACCGCCAGCTCGCCGAAGCCCGCGTAGCCATACGGACGCGGGCCACCGGTGTACAGCACCGCCGCCGCCACGCAGACCACCCCGACCAGCAGCAGCCGCGGATCGACCGCCAACGCCAGCGCCAGCCCGGCGAACCCGGCCACAGCGAACGCCAGCACGGCCGCCAGCTTGACCCGCGACGGGCTCGCCAGCCCCGAAGCCACCAGCCGCACCGGTCCGACCCGTGCCGGTGTGTCGGTGCCGCGCACACCGTCCGAGTAGTCGTTGGCGTAGTTGACCCCGACCTGGATCGCCACCGATACGACCAGCACCGCCAGCGCGCGCCACGGCACCAGCCGGCCGCCGGAGGCCGCCACGGCCGTGCCCACCAGCACCGGGCAGATCGAGGCGACCAGCGTGCGGGGCCGGGCGCCGCGCAGCCACACGCCCAGCCCGGAGGGGCCACCTCGAGGATCGCGGAGTGCCTCGTCCATGTCAGGGCCTGCGCGGGAACTTGGTGAAGTCGGGCTGGCGCTTCTCGCGGAAGGCGTCGCGGCCCTCCTGCGCCTCCTCGGTCATGTAGTAGAGGAGGGTCGCGTCACCGGCGAGCTGCTGGACGCCTGCCAGCCCGTCGGTGTCCGCGTTGAGGCCCGCCTTGAGCAGCCGCAGTGCCAGCGGGCTCTTGCGGAGGATCTTGCGGCACCACTCGAGGGTGACCTCCTCCAGGCGGTCGAGGGGCACGACCGTGTTGACCAGGCCCATCGCCAGTGCCTGCACGGCGTCGTACTGGTCGCACAGGAACCAGATCTCGGCCGCCTTCTTGCGTCCCACGGTGCGGGCGAGCATCCCCATCCCGTAGCCGCCGTCGAACGACCCCACCCGCGGGCCCGTCTGGCCGAAGCGGGCGTTGTCGGCCGCGATCGTCAGGTCGCAGACCAGGTGCAGGACGTGCCCGCCGCCGATGGCGTAGCCGGCCACCATGGCGATCACCGGCTTGGGCAGCCGGCGGATCTGGATCTGCAGGTCGAGCACGTTGAGGCGGCCGATCCCGTCGTCGCCGATGTAGCCGTCGTCGCCGCGGATGCGCTGGTCGCCGCCGGAGCAGAAGGCCTCGGTGCCCTCACCGGTGAGGACGATCACGCCGACCTCGGGGTCGTCGCGGGCGGCCTCGAACGCGCGGGAGAGCTCGAACAGCGTCCGTGGCCGGAAGGCGTTGCGCACCTCCGGACGGCAGATCGTGATCTTGGCGATTCCCTCGGCGGTCTCGTAGCGGATGTCGCCGTCGTCACCGTGCCGCTGCCACTCCACGTCCGTGCTCCCCTCGAGGTCGATCGAGTCCCCCCGCGGCTCGGCATGCTACGCCTGTCCGCTGACGTTCCGGGACGGTTGTCCACAGGCCTCGGTCCGCACCGAGCCGGGTCGGCTGCTAGCCTTCCGGTTCATGTCCGAGCTGTTGGCGGTGGTGCTGCCCCGCCCGGCCGCGGCGGCCGAGATCGTGCGGGCGTGGGAGGCGGGCCGAGCCGTGCTGCCGCTGGACCCGGCCGCGCCAGCGCCCGAGCTGCGCGCCGTCCTCGACGCGCTGCGCCCCACGCACCTGGTGGACCGCGACGGCGTGGAGGCGCTGCCGGGCGGGGAGCCGGTCGAGGACGGCGTCGCGGCCGTGGTGGCGACCTCGGGAACGACCGGCAGGCCGAAGGGGGTGGAGCTGACCGCAGCCGGCATCGAGGCGTCGTCGCGGGCCGTGTCGGCGGCGCTTGGCACCGGCCCGGGGGACCGCTGGCTGGCCTGCGTCGGGCTCCACTCGGTGGCCGGGCTGGCGATCGTCGCACGGGCGTGGCACGGCGGCCTGCCGCTGGAGGTGCACGAGCGCTTCGACGTCGACGCCGTCGCGGCCGCCGCGGCGGCTGGCGCCACGCTGGTGTCGGTGGTGCCGACGATGCTGGCACGGCTGCTGGACGCCGGCGCCGGCCTGGAGCGCTTCCGCCAGGTCCTGCTCGGCGGGGCGCCCGCGCCGGCCGGGCTGGTCGAGCGCGCCGCCGACCTCGGCGCCTCGGTGGTCAGGACCTACGGCCTGACCGAGACCTTCGGTGGGGTGGTGCACGACGGCCATCCGCTGGCGGGGGTGGAGCTGGCGATCGCTGGCGGCGGCGAGATCACGCTGCGCGGCCCGATGCTGCTGCGCCGCTACCGGCGCGATCCAGCGGCGACGCGCAAGGCGCTGCGGGGCGGCTGGCTGCACACCGCCGACCTCGGGCGGGTCCGCCCGGACGGACGGCTGGAGGTGCTGGGGCGTCGCGACGACCTGGTGATCACCGGCGGCGTCAGCGTCCATCCCGCCGAGGTCGAGGCGGTGCTGGTTCGCCATCCCGGGGTCGCCGACGTCGCCGTCGGCTCCGCGCCGGACCCCGAGTGGGGGCAGCGGCTGGTGGCCTACGTCGTCCCGCTGGACCGCCTGCTGCCGCCGACACTGGCCGACCTGCGCGGCTTCGCGCGGGAGCGGCTGGCCGCGGCCAAGGCGCCGCGTGAGCTGGTGCTGGTGGATGGGTTGCCAAGGACGGCGTCCGGAAAGCTCCTGCGCCGCCGCCTACCAAGCGTGACGCCCGCCGGCACCTGGCCGGCCGAGGCGTCCGGTGATGCTGTTGCCGAGGGCCGCTAGGCGACCTCGGTCTCAGGGACGCTGCCGCGGCCGAAAGGGGCGACACCGTGGGTGCGGTCCAGCACCTGACGCCAGAGCAGTCGCTCCAGCTCCTCCATCCGCTGGCGGGCTTCCTCGTCGGTGACCATGCCGCGAGCGTGGCCCTGACGAAGGGCCGCGAGCTCGTTGTCAACGAACGACATGGGGGTTCTGGTCCTTTCCGCCCGGTCATGCCGGGCTTGGGTATGGGGGAAGAAACGGCTTGGGAAGCGCGAGTTGGGGGCTCGCCGCAACCCTGCTGAGCAGCGAGATTCTTTCGTTTCAACCGCTTGGCTGGCAAATCGGGGCGCGAAATGGGCCCAACCGGGTCCGCTCGCCGGGCGTTGCCTGCACCTGAAGGTTAAGGTGATGTGCATGGAGGAGCGGGTGGATCCGGGCCGCGACGCCGGCCTGTTCGGCCCTGAGAGCGTGTCCTGGCGGGTGCTTCGCGAGGGCTCGGTGGTGGTCGGGGGGCTTCGGGCCCTGCTCATGCACGCGGCGCACCCGCTGGTCGTCGCGGGCGCCCGCCAGACCGGCATGTACGAGCGCGATCCGTGGCGCCGCCTGGAGCGAACCCTCCGGCAGACGTTCACGGTGGTGTTCGGCACCCGCCTGGAGGCCGAGCTGGCGGCCAGGCGCATCGACGACGTCCACGGCGCGATCAAGGGCATCGACGCGGTGACCGGCCTGCGCTACGACGCCCGCGACCCGGAGCTGCTGCTGTGGGTGCACGCCTGCCTGGTCTCGAGCTTCCTGGAGATGGAGCGCCGCACGCTCGGCAGGCTGGACCCTGCCGCGCGCCAACGCTTCCACGAGGAGCAGATGATCACCGTGGAGCCGCTGCGGCTGCCTCGCGAGTCGGTCCCGCCCACGGTCGAGGCCCTGGACGCCTACATCGATCAGGTCATCGCGAGTGGGGCCCTGCGCCGCACCGACGATGCCATGGCCGTGGCCGCGCTGGTGCGCGATCCGCCCGACCAGGTGCCGAAGCGGTGGCTGTGGCGGCTGATCAGCTTCCTGTCGTTCCACACGCTGCCGCCCGCCCTGCGCGACCTGTACGGGGTTCGTCACACGCTGCGCCACGAGCTGGCCCTGCGCGCGGTCTGCTGGACGATGCGCCACGATCGCCCGTTCATGCCGCCCCGCTGGCGCTTCATCGCCCCGGCGCTGGCCGCGGGGGCGCGCCTGCGCGGCGAGAGCACCAGTATGTCGGGGACTGGCCTGTTCCTGCGCGGCGCCGGCTGGCGCGTGCCACGCCCGCGCGTCGGCCACGCCCACGGGAGCCGTCAATCCAGATAAGGCCCCGGCGCGCGGGAAAGCTGCCCCGCGCTGAAGGCCGCGACCTCTCGCGTAGCCACCGTCCCCGCCCGCCGCGCCAGCGCGACCGCCAGCCCCAACGGATCCACCCTCGCCTGGTCGCGGAGCAGCCCGCCCCGCCGCCAGCCAGCCGCCCACGTTCCACGACCGCGACCCTGCCCAGGCCGGCCCGCCGGCACAGCGCCGCGGTGGCCAGGCCGATCACGCCGCCGCCGACGACCAGCACGTCGCAGCCTCCGCTGAGCGCTCCTGGACCAGGATCGTCGCCCCCCAGCTCCCAGATCGGCTGGTACGACGGCCGCGGAGCCGAGTCGTCATGTCTCTTCATCGATATATTTATTTATCGCCTTATCGCCACGGAGGGCCCTGGTGGCGGGTCTCGGCGACCTGTGCCAGGCCCCCGTCGGGGTCGACGATCTCGGCCCAGGCGTCCTCGTCGATGGCTCATCGACGCTTCGGGGTCGCCGTGGCCCGCAAGGGGCCGGCCAGGACGCTGCCGAGGGCCCGGTCGATCAGCGCGCCCAGGTCTCCCTGACCGTCCCGCGCCTGCCACTCCTCGATCGCCACGAACAGGGCGGCGGCGACCGCGGCGGCGATGGCGCGAACCTCGAGGTCGTCCGGGCGCGCATCGAGCCGGTCGGCGAGGAGCGCCGCCACCCCGACCGCCCAGTCGGCCTGCTGCTGCCGCAGGCGCGGATGCAGCGCCGGTGTGCGGAACGTCAGCTTGATGCGCTCGAGCAGGCGGTCGCGGTCCTGGTCGTAGAAGGCGGCCAGGCCGTCGACGATGCCGTGGCGCAGCGCCTGCTCGGCGGGCTCGTGGTCGGGCCGCGCGGCCACGAACCCGGCGAGCATGGGTTGGTACGGCGACCAGAAGACGACCTCCTCCTTGGTCGGGAAGTAGCGGAAGAAGGTGCGCGGGGCCACCTCGGCCGCCGCCGCGATCTCCTCGATCGTGGTCGCCTGGAACCCCTTCTCGGCGAACAGCCGCAGCGCCTCCGCCTGGATGGTGCGGCGGGTCCGATCCTTCTTCCGCTCCCGCAGCGACCGTGGTGGCTCGTCGTTGGGACGGCGCGAGGTCTCCATGTTGTGGTCATACTATGCCAAGTGGCACTCATTGACAAATGTCATCTACTGACCTACTGTCACGGCTTGGACGCCCGCGGGCCAAGGGGGTCATGGGTCGGTGAGCTATCCCGCTCGATAATCGCTAACTTATGTTGCAGCCAGGCAAGGGACAAGGCCCGGAGCGAGACGGGGGAGCGGGCCGCGGGCGAGTAGTAACCTGCATAGAGGTTTGGCGGCAGGCTTGGGCTGGCCGCGGGTTGACCTTGTGCCAAAGGGCGACCGCGTTGTCTGGGATTTTGCCTGAATAGGGGGTCCGAGATGGCAGAGTTCGAGCCTGAGCCCGCCGAGCTCGTGGCCAACCTGGATACACCTTCGATCCTCTGCGACCTTGACCGGCTCGAGCGGAACATCGCCGAGTGGCAGGCGATCATGGACCGCAACCAGGTCCGCTTCCGCCCCCACATCAAGACCCACAAGATCCCCGAGATCGCACGCATGCAGCTCGACGCGGGCGCTCGGGGCATCATCTGCGCCAAGCCGAGTGAGGCGGAGCCGTTCGTCGCCGCCGGGGTCGACGACGTCTGCATCGCCTACCCGGTGTTCGGCGCGACCAAGTGGCGCCGCATCGCCTCGATGGCCGCCCGCGGCGTGCGCATGACGGTGAACTGCGACAACCAGGCGGCGGCCGAGCAGGCGTCGGAGGCGGCGGTGGCGGCGGGCGTCACGATCAACCTCCAGATCGACGTCGACAGCGGGCTGCACCGGGGTGGCGTGCCGATGGCGGAGATCGCGGAGATCGAGCAGCTCGCCAGGGCGATCGGCGCGCTGCCCGGCGTCGAGTTCGACGGCCTGACCACCCACCGCGGCATCTGGCACGAGGGCTCGCCCAGGCCCGAGGACGCCGGTCACGACGAGGGCCGCCTGCTGGTGGACATCGCCGAGAAGCTGCGCGCGGCTGGCATCGAGGTCCGCGAGGTCACCGCCGGCGGGTCGTTCACCGGCAAGTGGGTCGCCGAGGTGCCGGGCGTCACCGAGTCGCGCGCCGGCACCTACGTCTTCTACGACCTGATGCACCTGGGGGCCGGCACGGCCACCGAGGGCCAGCTCGCGCTGTCGGCGCTGTGCACGGTGGTCAGCCATCGGACGCCGGAGCGCCTCACCATCGACGGCGGCTCCAAGACGTTCAGCGGGGACGGCGGGGTCATCGGCGGGTCCGGCGCCCGCGACATCGCCAGGGCCACCGACCGCCGCGTGTTCGTCGAGCGCCTCACGGAGGAGCACGGCATGGCCAGGGCGGAGGAGCCGGTCGAGCTCGGCGAGAAGCTGCGCTTCTACCCGTTCCACGCCTGCACCTGCGCCAACCTGACCAACCAGATCATCGGCTTCCGCGGGGACCGGGTGGAGACGGTGTGGACCGTCGCCGCCCGCGGCCTGCGGACCTGACCGGCGGTTCCGGCCGGGCCGGCACCACGGACCCGGCCGGGCCGCCAGCCCGGCGAGGCGGCCCCGGGGCGCGCGGCACCGTCCGGGGCCGACCCGCCGGGGAACGGCTGGCTCAGGGCCTCCAGGTTGGCGTAGGTGTACACCGCGTCGCCCGGCAGGATCCAGCGGCCGTCGTGGTCGTTGTCCACCACCACGTACTGGTGGCCCCCAGGTGTGGGTGTCGAAGTCGGGCTCCAGGGCGATGCCGGGCAGCACCTCGGCGGCGGGCCCGTCGACCAGCCGGAGCCGGTCGTGGCGGGCCAGGCCGATCGTGGCGGTCAAGTCGTCGAGGTTGACGCCATCCTTCAGCCACTGCATCGCCGGCGGCATGGTCATCGCCCGGATCCACTCGAACAGCTCCCGCTCCTGGAGGTAGGCGACCGCGTTGGGTAGTCCGCGACGGTGCCGAGGCGCTGGCTGCGTTCAGGTGGTGATCCCGTAGAGTTCGCCGAGGGCCCTCGACTCGCCCTGGTTGACGAAACCTGTGTCCACCAGCACACGGTCCGCGATGCGCTCTGCAGCACCGTGAGCGAGTGCGGCAGCTTCCCTGGTGCCCTGCTGCCCGTGGATCAGCAGGCCGGCGGGGGAGTCGGGGGCGACTCGAAGCCCTCCGCCAGTAACGCTCGATAATCGAAAACTTATCTTGCAGACAGAACAACAGAAGAACCGCCTGCACATGGGAGAGGGCGGCCGAGTTGCCTCCGAAGGTCCCGTCCGCTTGACCTCAACCATGCTTGAGGTCCGAGACTGTGCGGAAAACCGTCGCGTGAGGAAGGCTGGTGAACATGCGGGTAGTCGAGGTGACGCGGTTCGGGGGACCAGAGGTGCTAGTGCCGACCGAGGCGGCGGACCCGGTCGCCGCGCCGGGACAGGTCGTGGTGGACGTCTCCGCCGCGGACGTGCTGTTCGTCGAGACGCGGATCCGCCGTGGCGGGGGCGGCAGGTATTTCGACGTCACCCCGCCATACGTGCCGGGCGGCGGGGTCGCCGGACGAGTGCGCTCCGTCGGGGAGGGTGTCGACCCCGGCTGGGTCGGCCGCCCGGTCGTGACCTCCACCGCCGAGCGGGGCGGGTACGCCGAGCAGGTCGCGGTGCCCTCGGAGGGGCTGATCCCGGTGCCGGACGGCGTGGACCTGCGCGAGGCGGCCGCGCTGCTCCATGACGGCAACACCGCCTTCGGCCTGCTGGAGGGAACCGGGATCGAGGCCGGGGAATGGGTGCTGGTGACGGCCGCCGGCGGCGGTCTCGGCATCCTGCTGGTCCAGTTGGCGCGGGTCGCGGGCGCGCGGGCCATCGGCGCCGCGCGTGGCAAGCGCAAGCTGGACCTGATCCTGGAGCTGGGCGCCGACGCCGCGGTCGACTACTCCCAACCGGACTGGACCGAGCGGGTGCGCGAGGCGACCGGCGGCGCCGGGCCGGACGTGGTCTTCGACGGCGCCGGTGGGCAGATCGGCCTGGCCGCCTTCGAGGCGACCGCCCGCGGCGGCCGGTTCTCCGCGCACGGCGCGGCCAGCGGCGGCTTCGCCGCGATCGACCCGCAGGAGGCGGAGCGCCGTGGCGTCACCGTCCGAGGGATCGAGCAGGTCCGCGGAGCCGCGCCCGAGATCGCCCGGCGCCGGCTCGAGCGGGCGCTGGCCGAGGCCGCGGCCGGTCGGATCAGGCCGGTCATCGGGCAGACCTTCCCGCTGGAGCGCGCCGCCGACGCGCACGCCGCGATCGAGTCCCGAGACGTCCTCGGGAAGACCCTGCTCGTGATCTGAGCGTTCTCAGCCCTGGTTGCTGGTCGCCGCGACGCGGGCCGCCTGGATGGTGCGGTCAAGGAACTTGGGCGTTGCGGCGCTCCAGGCGCCGACGGCGGGGGAGCGGGGGAGCGGGGAGCTCATCGGGGGCGCCTCGGCGCCGGTTCGGTCGGGGTTGTCGCCGTGGTGGCCTACGATCTGCGCGCCGGTCCGAGTTTGTGGCGCCCACCTGGCCCGCCGGTCCCGGCGATCAGCAGATGATGATGCATCTCGACATCGAGGTCGACCCCGCTGGCCACCCCTTCTGTCTCTGGCGGGGATAGGGCACCCGGAACCTATTGGAACCGCAGGTACTCATCGGGGACGGGGATGGCGAATCGTTCACACAGCGCGGAGACGTCGGCCCAGTCCGTCGCGTCGACCTCGTAGCCGGTGTGGAACCGCACCAGCCATTCCGGGGTGATGCAGTCCACGGTGCGACCCTCGACCGTGCCGGTTCCGGCCAAGGCCTCCGCGGGATAGCTCTCGCCGTTCTCCGGAGGTCCATACTGCCCACGCCCATGCTCGTCGAGCACGATGACGTGGAAGTCGACTTCGTGCCCCGCGTCGTCGCCCAGGACGAAGTTCCATGCACGGGTGTCGTCACGGGGGACAGGCCCGCACCCACGATCCCGCAGCGCGGCGACCGCCGCCGACAGGTCGCGCTGCTCGAGGACGATGTCGAGGTCGCTGTGACGCCGCGTCTGGGTGCCGAGGCAGGCGTCCACCGCCCATCCGCCGTCGACCCAGACGTGGATACCGCGGACGTCCAGCAGGTCCAGGACCCCGCGGACATCGTCCGCCGTCATCTCGGTTGCCCGACCCTTGTCGGCCATGAGGCTCCTCCCGCGGCGGTAGCGCATCAGCGCCAGCATCCCCACGATCGTCGTCGCGCAATAGCCGTCGACGATGCGTGCCCTCCGGCATCCTTGGTGTGCTTGATCAGCGAGGCGGGCTGATGGCGGTGTAACCGGAGTGCCTGTTCCATGCTCGCCACCATGCGCCGCCACTCTTGGTCAAGGGGAACTTGCCGGTTCTGGTCAGCACGCACCGGGCAGCGATCTGCTGCCCGCGGATGCCGGTAAACTGCCCGGAGGACTCGACCTTGCGGCCCGGCGGGCCAGGTGGGGGAGTTGCCTCAGCGGGCGGATTCGCATGTGATAGCCCTATGACGGGCTCTGCGCCGTACTACCGCGGCGATCTTGCGCTGGTTCACGATCTGGGCTTCGGCTTCCACGCCGACCGCTGCGCGCCCGGGATCCTCGCGCTGCTGCAACCGGTACTGCAGCGCAGGGGACTGGTGCTCGAGCTGGGCTGCGGCACCGGCCTGCTCACGCGATACCTGGTCGACGCCGGGCATCGCGTGATCGCCACTGACGCCTCGCCGGCCATGCTCAATCGCGCTCGACAGGCAGTGCCCGAGGTGAAGGAGCTTCGCCAGCTCCTCCTGCCCGACGACCCGCTGCCGCGGGCCGACGCCGTGGTGGCGATTGGGCACGTCCTGAACTATCTCAGCGACGAAGCGGCGGTGGCACGAGCGGCCGACGCCATGGCCGGTGCGCTGCGACCAGGCGGCGTGCTGGCCTTCGACCTGTGCGATCTGCAGTGGGGTGTGAGGCCCGCCGTGACAGCTCCGACCTGGCACGGGTTGAAGACGACTGGGCGATCGTCACGCGGTTCTCGCTGCCGCAACCCAACCGATTCGTTCGCGAGATCACGACCTTCGTCCGCAACCAGGACGGCTGCTGGCGCCGCGACGACGAGCGGCACGACAACGTCCTCGTCGACGCCTCGCAGATCGTGGGGCTGCTCAGAAGCCGCGGCGTCGACGTGGTCCTTGGGACCTCATTCGGCGTCGAGCAGCTCCCTACCGGACTCGTGACGGTCGTCGGGTCCGCGCGACCTACAGCTCGGTCAGGTAGCGCTTGCTGATCCGGCCGGGCGACGGCCGCCAGGTCCGCGCCCAGCTCGACGGCGACGATGTGGCAGCCGCGCTCGGCCAGCGGCACGGTGGCCTGCCCGGTCCCTGGGCCGATCTCCAGCACCCGGCAGCCTGGGCCGACCCCCGCCAGCTCCGCCAGGTCGTCGAACAGCGCCGGCGGGTAGCCTGGCCGCGCCCGGTCATACAGATCGGCGGCCTGGTTGAAGGTCGCTCGCAGTCGCTCGTGATTGGGGATCTCGATGAGCGCTGGAGTTGGAAGGGCGAGCTGCTCGCACGCCTGGGACCGCGTCAGGAGCGGACTGGGCTCAGCCTCGACGCCGGTGAGCTGGAGCGGCTGCTGCGCGACGTCGGCTTCGCGGAGAGCTGCGTCGAGGTCGGCAGCGAGCGGCTCGACGTGGTCTACCGGGACGTGAACGACTGGCTTGCCGCGGAGTGGACCCATGGGGAGCGCCGTCCGCTTGAGCTGTCCGCTTGAGCTGATGGACCAGCGGGCGCTGGAGGCCTACCGCGACGAGGCGGCGGTCGCGATCGAGGCGTGCCGGGAGCAGGACGGGGCGCTGCACTGGCGGCCGGAGATCGTCCTCGCGACCGCCAGGAAACACTGAGCTGCCAGGGTAGGGCGACGCGAAAATGTCAGTGCCGACGACGGGAACTGTCAGTCGACGCGGCGCGGGGGTGGCGTCAGCCCGAGAACGAAGGTTGCTGGGGGGTGGGCATGTCCAGCGTGCCGTTCTGGTAGCGCACGAATACACTGCCGTTCCACTGCCAGGCCGCCGTCGTCCCCGGCGAGAAGGTCATGCGCGCCACCCGCGCCGGCTTGGCCGCCCCGGACGGCGCGGCCGCAAACGTCAGGAAGGCCCGAGGCGGGCCCAGCTTGGAGTTCGCCCGCTGGCCCGCGGCGTACAGCGCTGTGGTCGAGGAGAAGGTGTTGTGCGGGGCGCTGCGATCGCTGTCGAGCTGGAAGGCGCCCTGGGCGCTGGAGGGGTCGATCAGCGTGGCGCCGGAGTCGCGGCGGATTCCCTGCAGCACGCCGGCTGAGGCGCCGGCGAACGCGAACAGGCTCGGCCCGAGCTGCCGCAGAAGCAGCGCGTCCACTGGCCGTGCCGAGCGGACCGGGCCGATCTGGCCGGCGTCCTTGGACTGCCAGGTCGCGAACAGCCGCGTCAGGCCGCCCTCGACCGGCTGCTCGACCACCACGTCGGCCGTGTTCAGGCCGGCCTGTGGCCGGGCGACGGCGATGTTGTCGATCTTCACCGACAGCGCCGGGCGACCCGCCACGGCGGCGCCGCCGCTTGGCAGGCCGGTGAGCGGGAAGGTCGCCGGAGCGGTGGTCGTGGTCGACGAGCCGGGAGCGGCTCCCTGTGACCTGCCCTTGCCGCCACAGCCGGCCAGCAGCACCAGCAGCACAACGAGCCAGGTTCCCAGTGGCACATGCAGCCGGCCCAGCGCAGACGCGCGGCGACGGACCGCGGTTCTGGGGAGCACGACCGGCCGGGCGGTCCGGGAACTGTCCCAGGCCCGCACGGCCGCCTCGTCGACCGGCTCGGCGCCGGCGAGGTCCAGCAGTGTCCGCTCGACGTCCGTCAACGACGCTGCGCCAGCGGTCTCCGTGACCATGCCGTCACGATAGGCGAGAACCGTCTCGGTGTGCACGCCTCGGAATGCTCGCCGTGGCTGTCCCGTCTCAATGAATCTGGTCCGGATGGCCATTCGGAGGTTGTCCCGAGGTCCGACGCTCGTATAGATGTCAAGCGGCTGAGGCGGGGCTGCCCTGGCCCATCTGGTTCAGTACGGCGAACACCTCCCGTGCGACGTAGCGCTTGAGGCAGCGGATGATCTCCTTCTTGGACTTGCCCTGCTTGAGACGCCGCGCCATGTAGTCCTTGGTTGCTGGGTCGTAGCACAACCGCACCAGCACGATGCGATACAGCGCGGCGTTGGCTTGGCGGTCACCGCCCCGGTTGAGCCGGTGGCGGGTGGTCTTGCCGGAGGACGCCTGGATCGGGGAGGCGCCGCACAGCATCGAGAAGCAGGCGTCGCTGCGGAGCCGGCCGGGGTTGTCGCCGGCGGCGACCAGCAGCGGCGCGGCCGCGGTGCGCACCAGCGCGGCGGCCGACAGGCCCCGTAGCTGCTCGCGGAGCTCGGCGGGTGCGGTGACCAGGGCGGCGCCGTAGGAGCCGGTGCCCTCCACGCCCCAGGCGACGGGCTCGCCGAGCCCGCGGGCCCAGGCGAGCAGGTCGTGGTAGCCGGCGGGGTGGTGGGGACCTGGACGGTGTCGACGCGGCGGCCGAGCTGGTCGCCTGCGTGGGCGACGTGGACGTCGAGGTGGGTGTCGACCCCGACGGTGATCCGGGGTGCTTGGGCGTGTGCCATGCTGGTGATGGCCGTCTCCTCTCCTTCGCGGGTGGCGGATGGCACGCGCCGGCCGGTCGGACAGCACTGCGATGGGTCTGGGCGACAGGCTCGTATCAGGTCACGTTCGTCCGGTTGGCGTGCCTGTGGTGGTCGCGGCTCGAGCCGACAGTCAGATTCAAGGCACGAAGCCGGTGGATGAGAGGGTCAGACCCTCACCGCAACCACCACGGTGGATCCTCGCAGCGGTGCCGTCAGCTCCATCATGATCGGGGCCATGCTGACCACCACACCCAACGATCCTGATGGAGGACAGTTGCCCACCCTCGTGCTGGTCACCGGCGCACCCGGCAGCGGCAAGACCACCCTGGCCATGCCCCTGGCCCGCCACCTGGGGCTGCCGCTGATCACCAAGGACACCATCAAAGAGGCCCTGTTCGACACCCTGGGAACCGGCGACCACACCTGGTCCCAGCGGCTCGGCGCCGCCAGCTTCCAGGTCATGTTCGCCCTGGCGCGCCACAGCCCCGCCGCCGTCCGGGCATCTGGATCACCTGCCCGCCAACCAACACAAGGCAGCCCAGCCGTGGGAGCCGCTTGGCCTTGCCGGGCCAGTCCTTCGCGTCGACACCAGCGGCCCGGTGGACATCCCAGCCGTGGCCGCATGGATCACGACACAGCCCGGATGGCACCACAGCCATCCCTTCCCACAGGTAGAGCGCCGTTGACCCGCAGCAGATCGTGCTAGTCATAGCGAGACGCGGACCAGATGACGCCGGAACCTCAACCCGCCCGTCGCGCGATGAAGACCATCTCGCGGCCGGGCCGCCCTGGCGCCTCGCGCACCTCGTCAACAACGTAGCCCGCGACACCCAGCGAAGCGGTCACCGCGCACGCGGTGGCCAACGGGCACCCCGGTGATCCGCAGCTTCGAGCCAGGTGAGGCATGGTTCTGGAACTACCAGACCGACTGATCGGCCCCGCCGTCATCGACCACCGCGGCGCCCGGCACATCAGCGCGGCTCACTTGGGCGGCCGGCCAGGTCGCGGGCGGATGGGCGCGATGGCGGGACCGCCGTGGCGGCGCGGACCCGACCATAGCGCCGGAACAGCGTCGACAGCGGCGGCCACGGCGTAGGCGGCCTGCTCGTAGTTGATCCGCCAGCCGGCGAAATCCGCCCACGCGTCGGCGGGCTCACGCTCGATCGGGAAGTCGACCTCGCGCATCCGGGCGACCGCGTCGAGGAACTCCTGGTAGCTCAGGCTGATCCGGCCAGCCGGGTCGGCTTCCTCGGGCACCTCAAAGCCCATCGCCCGGGCGATCTGGTTGAAGCACGTGAATCCGCTCCGCAGGCACAGGCGAGCCGGGACCACCGGAGCGGCCTTGGGGGACAACGCCAGGAACAGGGCGGCGGAGTCCAGCACCGCCAGCAGCGCAATCACCCAGGAGGACAGCGGCCGGGGCGAGCGGAACCGCACCAGCGGCAGGTAGGTGGTGTGGCTTTCCGTGACGTCGGCTGCCCAGCGTTCCCACTGGGCATACAGATCGGGCAGAGTATCGAGTGTCGACACGCCCGATCCCAGCGCGTAGTGGGTGCGTGCCAGCAGTTCTGGGCCCCAGGACGGCACCCCGGCCCGCGCGTTCAGCAGCGTCACCTCGGTTTCCCTCCGGTTGAACGCCGCGTACAGCGTCGGCAGGTAGGCGATCTGCAGTGTCACAATCACCAGGCCGGTCGCTGCGGCGGCGAACGCGATCGCCGAGGGCGCCCCTGCCGGCTCCGCGAACCCAAGGGTGAACAGCGAGGACCCGGCTACGGTGAAAGCTGATCCCAGGCCGCCAGTGACCAACGGCCACATCAGCAGCCCGTACCCAAGGAACGACACCCCCAGCCAGGCCACCAGCTGCATGAGCAATATCACCCCCGCCTGCCCGAGCAGCACCCGGTCACGCCGCCGGTAATCGGCGATTGCAGTGGTCGCCAGACTGAACGCACCGTTCACGAACCGGTCTACCCACCGGGTCAGCCAGCTGCCCACCGGGCGGGGCACGATCAGCGTTCCGATCACACTGCCCCATACCGTGAGGACGAGCAGGCCGCCGGCGACTGCGGCCAGCGAACGGCCGATCAGCGGCACCACCATGAGTCCTCCCAGGTAATGGCTTAACCTACCGAGCGTTCCCTTGGCCGCGGGCGGGCAGACCATCAGGCCTGCCGCGACCGGCCTGTGGCGCCGCTGGCGCCCTGGCCAGCGTAAGGCCTGGGGCTCCACCTCCCGGATTTCCCCAGTGCAGCACCTTCGCGCGCTCGATCCGCAGGTGATAGCTCCAGCGGAAGAGCAGGTCATAGTGTCCGCACGATGAACGCTCGGGATGTCGAGTCGCCGTGCGGTTTCCTCACAGAACCGATTGCGGTTGCCGGCATGGTCCGAGGCGGCCAGTTGAAGGAGTTCGATCTGGCCGTGGGTAGCTGTATCACCAAGCCCTGCGGCGGTGATGCCGCCGGGCGCAGCGCGCTCGATCGCGCCAAAGGAGGCCGCAGGCACTCCACGGTGACCGAGGCGCGCGCACGCCGTCGGGTACTACCTGAGAAGGCCTTTCGGAGGCTGGAGGCGACCCCGCCAGCAGCCGAGGGACGCCACGCCATCGGTGGTTGAATACGTTCAGCCCGCCCGCGTCCCGCGGCGTCATGCCCGACCGCCGTCGTCGCGCCGAGGCTTCGCGCTGGCGATCTCGCCGCTGATGGGCAGCCAGTAGTAGGGGATGAACGCGGCGATCACGGCCACGCCGAGGACGGGGAGCAGGGCGCCCAGCAGGGTTCCGGTGCCGATCCAGGCAAGGGCGAGCCGGAAGCGCCGGCTGATGGCTCTCGCCCCCGCGGCATCGATGGTGGTGCCGAGCAGCCGGTGATCATGGCGCGCGTAGTCCCAGATGGCGTTGAACAAAATGGCTGCCACTTCGAACGCCATGCCGTGGAAGACGACGGCGGTGCGCTGCCCGTGTCCGGTACGGAACGCGCCCGCCAGAACGGAAGCGGCGAACGGCAGGAACGCGATGTCCATCAGCAGCAGGGTGTTGAGGAACAGCACCATCCGGTCGGCGCTGCGGATGTGGTCGAACATGACGTGATGGTTGGCCCACACCTGCCCGATGAGCAGGAAGGTGATGGCGTACGCCAGGTAGGACGGCCAGAGCGCGGCGAGGCCGTGGAGCAG
>WNGF01001252.1_pt1 | contig 63775 bp, 58 predicted proteins | sample 5400641 | NCBI WGS metagenome assembly WNGF01 (sample SAMN13153371, study PRJNA577476) | soil metagenome | isolation source: 80 cm soil or saprolite under grassland replicate 2 | place: USA:California | collected 2016-06-15
GGCGTCGGGGCCGAGCAGTGGTCGGACGTGTTCGTCGAAGTAGCGTTTCTCGGGGGGCTCGTTGCATTTGGCGGCGACCACGATCGGGTAGCCGGCCTGCCGGGCGGCCTTGATCGCCAGGTCGGGCGCCTTCTCCGCGTTCATCCGCCCGAGGAACAGGCAGAAGTCCTCCTTGTGGTTGCTGTAGGGGTAATCGTCGACGGGCACGGCGTTGTGGACCATGCCGGCCCAGCGCAGGTCGGGTGCCTTGCGGCGCTGGCAGTCGGAGATGGCCACCAGGGAGAGGGTGTCGGCGAGCAGCTCGTAGTAGCGACGCACCTCGCCGTCCAGCGGGCCGTGCGCGGTGAGCACAGTTGGGACCCTGCGCCGCGCGGCGGTCAGCGGGCCGGCCAGGCAGTGGTCGTGGACGACGTCGACCCGGAGGTCGTCGAGCGCCTCGGCCGCGGCCAGGGCGTGCAGCACCTCGGGCATGCTCTCGCCGATGCGCTTGAACGGCGGGTCCTCGTAGGTCGGGATGAAATTGGCGCTGGTCCGGGAGCCACCAGCGCCGATCACGGTGACCTCGTGACCGCGGGCGACCAGGCCTTCGGTCAGCCAGTGGATCATCCACTCGATGCCGCCGTACCCCTTTGGGGGGATGGGGTACCAGGGCGGCGCGACAATTCCGATGCGCAGCGGCGACCAGGAACCGTCCAGTGGGACACCTCCTGCGAAAGCCTGCCGGTGGGGAGCCGGCAGAGCGGCGGGGGGAGCGCTCGGGGGGAAGCGCTCCGTCGCGAGATCGCGATGGTGAATCGTTACGGTATTGATGACGCGTTGTCACGTGACCGCCGTTTAGGACAAAGCGGACAGCCCTCAGGGAGAGGAGCCACATAGGATACGATCCGGTCATGTTGGCAACCCTGCCGGCACTGCTCGCCGGGCTGCTCGGCCTCCCCTTCGGGTCGGCCGCCCGCGTGCTCGCCCGCCGCCACTGCGGGCGCTCGCCCGTTCCCGGCGCGCTGCCGCTCGAGGCGGTCATGGGCGTGCTGTGGGCGCTGCTGGCGCTGCGGCTGTGGCCCGCCCACCCGGCGGCCGTGCCCGCGTACCTGACGCTCGCCTTCGTCTGCGTGACGCTGGCCGTCATCGACCTGCGCACCAAGCTGCTGCCGAACCGCATCACCTACCCCGCCCTGCCGCTGGTCGCCGCGCTGCTGCTGGTGGCGAGCGCCGCCGAGCACGACCTCGGCGCGATGGTGCGGGCGCTCGAGGCGGGCGGGCTCGCCGGCCTGGCCTTCCTCACGCTGGTGCTGATCTCGCCGGGAGGGCTGGGTCTCGGCGACGTCAAGTTCGCGCTCGTCCTGGGGCTCGCGCTGGGCTGGCTCGGCTGGAGCGCGGTGGCCGCGGGGTTCGCCGGCGCCTTCCTGCTCGGCGGCGTGGCCGCGCTGGTCGCCGTGGTGGTCCTGCGGCTCGGCCGCAGGACCCAGCTCCCGTTCGGGCCATGGCTGGCCGCCGGCGCCCTGCTGGCCGTGCTGATCAGCGCGCCGGTTACCACCGGCTGATCCGCGACCGTCTGTCTCGAGGCGGCGAGCGCGGCATCGGCCGGGTAGGATGGCGGTCGTTCCGGTGCCGACCCCAGCGAACGCTCATGCTCAGATATCTCACCGCGGGTGAGTCCCATGGCCAGGCCCTGGTGGCCGTGCTCGAGGGTCTGCCGGCGGGCGTGCCGCTCGCGACCAGGGACATTGCCGCCGAGCTCTCCCGCCGCCGCCTCGGCTACGGCCGCGGCAAGCGCATGCGCTTCGAGGAGGACCGGGTGGAGGTGCTCGGCGGCCTGCGTCACGGGCGCACGCTGGGCTCGCCGCTGGCCATCACGATCGCCAACAGCGAGTGGCCGAAGTGGACCGAGGTGATGGCGGTCGACCCGGTCGCCGACCCGGAGGCGCTGGCCGGCGGGCGCGGCGCGGCGCTGACCCGGCCCCGCCCCGGTCACGCCGACCTCGCCGGCATGCAGAAGTACGGCTTCAGCGACGTCCGCCCGGTGCTGGAGCGCGCCAGCGCCCGCGAGACCGCCGCCAGGGTGGCGGTCGGCGCCGCCGCCAAGGCCCTGCTCGGGGAGGTCGGCGTCAGCGTGCTGAGCCACGTCGTGCGGCTCGGCCCGGTCCTGTCACGCTCGCGGGCGGTGCCTCGTGCGGCCGACCTCGAAGAGATCGACGCCTCACCCGTGCGCTGCCTGGACGGCGAGGCCGAAGGGCGGATGGTGGCGGCGATCGACGCCGCCAGGGCGGCAGGCGACACCCTCGGCGGGGTGTTCGAGGTGGTGGCCCACGGCCTGCCGCCCGGCCTCGGCTCCCACGTGCAGTGGGACCGCAAGCTCGACGCGCGGCTCGCCGCGGCGCTCATGAGCGTGCAGGCGATCAAGGGGGTCGAGGTCGGCGAGGGCTTCGCCGGCGCCGCCAAGCCCGGCTCCCGCGCCCACGACGCGATCGTGCCTGGTCAGGGCGGACGGCCGCGCCGTCGCACCGGGCGCAGCGGGGGCATCGAGGGCGGCATGTCCACCGGCGGGGCGCTGCGCGTGCGGGCCGCGATGAAGCCGCTGTCCACGCTGATGAAGGCGCTGGACACGGTGGACCTGGAGACGGGTCGCAAGGCCACGGCGAACCTGCAGCGCTCCGACGTGACCGCGCTGCCGGCCGCCGCCGTGGTCGGGGAGGCGGCCGTCGCCCTGGTGCTGGCCGACGCCCTGCTGGAGAAGACCGGCGGCGACTCGCTCGACGAGCTGCGCCGCAACCTCGAAGGCTACCTGGCGAACCTGTGGACGGCGCCAGAAGCCTGACCCCATACCTGCTAGGCTGACTGGCGACCGGATCCCCGCGGTGCCCCCGGTACGGGTGCTCCTGGGGGTCGTGGGGAGCGAGCTCCCCTCACATGGATCGAGGAACGGGTGGTGGGCTGGCAGCGACACTGTCGGCACCCACCCGTGCGAGGGAGGGTCCACGTAGCTGTGCGACCGGTACTGCCAACCATCGTGATGATCGGCTTCATGGGCTCCGGCAAGACCTCGGTCGGCCGGCTGGTGGCGCGCTCGCTCGGGCGCGAGTTCGTGGACACCGACACGCTCGTCGAGCGCTGGGCCCGCATGGACGTCACCGAGATCTTCCGCCGCGAGGGTGAGGAGGGCTTCCGCCGGCGCGAGATCGGCGCCATCGACTACGCCATCTCCGCCCCGGGCCGGGTCGTGGCCGTCGGCGGCGGCGCGGTGCTCTCCGCCGAGAACCGCACCGCGCTCAAGCAGGCCGGCTTCCTGGTGTACCTGCGCGCCACGCCGGAGACGCTGGCCGCCCGCCTGTCCGGCACCGCCGACCGCCCGCTGCTCAACACCGGCGACCGGGTCGGCAGGATCCGTGACCTCCTGGTCGCGCGCGGCCCCATCTACGAGACGGCCGGCGACGTCGCCATCGGCACCGACCGCCTCACCCTCGAGCAGACCGCCAGCGAGGTGCTCGAGTGGTACCACCACCGTGTCGGGGAGCTGGCCGTGCGGTGAGCTCGCGCTCGACCTCACCGGGACCGCTGGCCCGCGGCCCCGCGACCGTCCCCGATCCGGCGCTGACGACCATCGTCGTCCGCGTGCGCGCGGTCGGGGCCAGCTACCCCGTGTACGTCGGCCGCGCACTCCTCGGGCGGCTCGACGAGCTGCTGCCCCCGCTGCCCGGCGCCGAGGTTGCCGCGCTGGTGCACCCGGGAGCGCTCGCGCCGCTCGCCGAGCGCGCCGGCGGGGCGCTCGCCCGTCGCGGCCTGGCGGTGCACCGGCTCGAGGTGCCGGAGGGCGAGGCGGCCAAGTGGCTCGCCGTGGTGGAGGGCCTCTACCAGCGGCTGGCAGCCATCCCGGTGCACCGGCCCGACCCGGTGGTTGCGCTCGGCGGGGGCGCCACCACCGACGTGGCCGGGTTCGCCGCCGCCACCTGGCTGCGCGGCGTGCCGCTGGTGAGCGTTCCCACCACCCTGCTGGGCATGGTCGACGCCGCGATCGGCGGCAAGACCGGGGTCGACCTCCACGCCGGCAAGAACCTGGTCGGGGCCTTCCACCAGCCCGGCGTGGTGGTCGCCGACCTCGACACGCTCGCGACCCTGCCCGCGGCCGAGCTGCGCTCCGGCATGGCCGAGGTGATCAAGGCCGGGCTGATCGCCGACCCGGCGCTGGCCGTGGCCTGCCGGGAGCGGGCTGGCGCCGTGCTGGCCGGCGACCTGGACGCGCTGGCGCCGTTGGTCGAGGCGGCGATCCGTGTCAAGGCCGGGGTGGTCGCGGCCGACGAGCGCGAGGCGGGCAGGCGCGCGATCCTGAACTACGGCCACACCCTGGGGCACGCCTTGGAGCGCCTGGCCGGTTTTGGTGGGCTGCGCCACGGCGAGGCGGTGGCGCTCGGCATGGTGTTCGCGGCGCGGGTGGCCGAGGCGATCGGTCTTGCCGGGCCTGGGCTGGTCGCCGGCCACGTCGAGCTGCTGCGGGCGGCCGGGCTGCCGGTGGGCGGGGTTGACCTGGACCCCGCCGCGGTGCTCGAGGCCATGGCGACCGACAAGAAGCACAGCGGCGCCGCCGGCCCGCGGCTGGTGCTGCTGCGCGCGCCCGGTCAGCCCGAGCTGGTCCCCGCTCCGGAGCGGAGCGTGCTGATCGCCGCGATCCGCGCGCTGGCCGAGCTGCCCAGGAGACCCGGGAGGCGCGGCAGCGACTGAGGGCCCGCGGGAATGAGCCGGAGGCGTCCGGATCGAGGACCTGGCGGTGGTCCCTTCCCACGGCCACGAACTACGTACCAGACCTGACGGCCCGGCGCCCGCCCGCCGGCCGGCTGAAGGAGGCACAGTGCCGACCACCAACGACCTGAAGAACGGCATGACGCTGAACATCGGCGGCGACCTCATGAACGTGGTCGAGTTCCAGCACGTCAAGCCGGGCAAGGGTGGCGCCTTCGTGCGCACCAAGCTGAAGAACGTCAAGACCGGGCGGGTCCTGGACAGGACCTTCCGCGCCGACGAGCCGGTCGAGGTCGCCATCCTCGAGAAGCGAGAGATGCAGTACCTCTACCGCGACGAGACCGGCTTCCACTTCATGGACACCGAGACCTACGACCAGGTGCTGATCGAGCCCGAGGCGGTTGGCGACACGGCCAGGTACATGGTCGAGAGCTCCACGCCCTACGTGACCTTCCACGACGGGCGCGCCCTCGGCGTCGAGCTGCCCGCCGCGGTCGAGCTCGAGGTCCGCGAGACCGAGCCGGGCCTCAAGGGCGACCGCGTCTCCGGTGCCACCAAGCCGGCCACGGTGGAGACCGGCGCGGTGGTGCAGGTCCCCCTGTTCGTCGAGGTGGGCGATCGGATCAAGGTCGACACCCGCAGCGGCTCCTACCTGACCAGAGCGTGACGAGGACCAGACGACCGGACGACCGGGCGGCTCGGAGGGGCGCGCACATGGGCGAGGAGCGGGACGAGGACCTGGAGCAGTGGCGGCTGGGGACGCGCTCTGGCGCCCGGCGGCGCGCCCTCGACGTCCTGTACGCCGCCGACCTGCTGGAGCAGCCGGTCGCCACCGTGCTCGCGCGGGAGCTGAACGACCCGCAGCGCCCGGCGCCCGACGCCTACGCGGTCGAGCTGGCGACCGGGGTGGACCGCCGTCGCGGCGACCTGGACGCCCGCATCAAGGCGGCCGCCGAGCACTGGACGCTCGAGCGGATGCCGCTGATCGACCGCAACCTGCTGCGACTCGGCGTCTTCGAGCTGCTGGAGCGCTCCGAGGTGCCGACCGCGGTGATCCTGGACGAGGCGATCGAGCTGGCCAAGCTGCTGTCCACCGAGGACTCCGGGCGTTTCGTGAACGGCGTCCTGGGCCGCATCGCCCGCGAGGTCCGCCGCCGCTGACACGCGGGCGCGTGACGCGCGGGCGCGGATGCCATCGTGGTTTGATTGCCGGCGATGTCCGCTGTTCCTCCTCGCCACCTCGCGCCGCGACGGCGCAGCCTCGGCTCGCGACGGCGCCTGCTGGCCGCGGCCGGTGCGTTCGTCCTGCTCGCCGCCGGCGCGGTGACGATCGCGCTGGCCGCGGGCGGTGGCGGGCCGGCCGATCGGGGCGCGCTCGGTGGCGGGTCGCCCGCGGGCGCCACACGCGCCCCGAGCACCTGGCCGGGCGAGCACGGCTCACCGGCCCCGCCGGTCCGGGTGCTCCCGGGGAACCTGCTGGCCAACGGCGACTTCGAGCGCGGCCTCAACGGCTGGGACGCCCTGGGCGGCGCTCGCATGGACCGGGTGTCCGTGGCCCACTCGGGCGCGTGGGCGGCTCGGATCAGCCCCGTCCACGGCGCCGCGGCGGAGCGCCCCGGCATCGCCGTCCCGCTCGCGCTCGAAGCCGGGCAGGGGCGTAGCTATCGGGGCGTCGCATGGGTCCGCGCCAGCCGGCCGGGAACCGAGGCGACGCTGGCGCTGCGCGAGTCCGCCGGCGACGGCCAGCCGAGTGCCGACGTGATCGGCGTGAACCTGCCGGACAGCCTGTGGCACGAGGTCGCCGTGGTCCACCAGGTCCACCTCGCGGGCGCCCGGCTCGTGCTCGAGCTGACCGGCGGTCTCGGCGCCGGGGGTCTTCTCCTGGTGGACGACGTGGCCGTCACCTCGCCGTGATGCATCACCTTTCCGTGTGCGGTATGTTCAACATGGCGTGGACGTCCAGCGACGGCGATCTGGGAGGGAGCCATGCAGTGGCCGAGGCGCTGCCTGCTGCTCGCCGCGGCGCTCGCCGTGCCCGTGCTCGCCTCGGTTCCGAGCGGCTCCGCCGAGACGTTCCTCGGCCTGCGCAACATCGACTGCAACGGCGTCACCGTGAGCGGTGCCGGCCTGCCCGCGGAGGCTCCGCTGGTCGTCACGCTCACCGACCCCCAGCAGCGCCCGCTCGTTCGCCAGCCGCTCACGACCAACGCAAGCGGCGCATTCACCTGGAGCAAGCGCATCTCGCTGAGCGGGCTGCGCGCGGTGCGCGCGATCGTCAGCCGACCGGGCGCGAGCGTGCCGATCGCCTGGACCGAGCACTCGGTCCCCACGCCATGCCCGCTGGTGCGGACCGGCGCTGACCACGCCGCGCCGCTCGCCGGGCTCGCGCTCAGCTCGATCGTGCTCGGCCTCCTGCTGCTGAACGCCATCTCCTACAGGGGTCGCCACATCGGCGGCTACAAAGGACGGCACGCCGCCGTGCGGTGAGTGAGGCCACCCGCGGCGGCGCTACGCGTGCTGATGGTCGCCGCTGGAGTGGAGCAGGTCGCGCATGACGTCGCGGAGGCGGTCGAGATCGGCGCTCGAGAGGGTTGCGTCCATACCGGCGACCTCGCCGACCCCGATCACCAGGGCGTTGGGGTTGGTGGACTTGACCCGGCGCGCGATGGACGCGGGGCGTGGGCCGGCCGCGCTGGCGTCCAGCACCAGGAAGCGGGCGCGGCGCTCGACCGCCTCGCGGTAGGCCGCCTCGGGCTCGGCGGCTTCGCCCACGACCTCCCACTCGGCGGTGACCGCCGCCCGGCGCAGCTCGAGGCGGCGCTCCCGCTCGGCGGCGGCGACGACGATGCGGACGGCGGTGCACACGGCGACTCACTCCCAGGGCGTCGAGGTGGATGCCCCGTATCCTAGCGCCTGGTGCCACCAGGTCGGTGCGGGTCGCGTCTGCTCCACCGCGCTCGGCCACACCATCGAGAGCTTCGCCGAGCCGCTGTTCCTCGAGCACCTCCTCGGCGCCATCCGCTGGGCCTCCGGCCTCACCCCCGGCGACTGCTCATCCTGACCCGCCAGTCCGGCCCAGTCCCGCCCAGTCCCGCCCGCCTGGCCCGCGGCAGAGCCCGGATCGGATCGTTCCACGTCGCGGGCGGCCACTGGAGCGGCACGCAACGAGTGGGCCAGCGGCGCCAGCAGGCCGGTGGGCGCTTAGGGCCTTCGGCGTTGTCGAGCACCAGCAGCCAGCGGCGGACGGCCCGCACCACCGCCTGCCGCTCAGGCAGGTCGCATGGCCCTCGCCAGGAACGCACTGGTCACACCGGCTCGGGGCCCGCGTCGGGCGCGGGCGCGGTGTCCGGCTGGATGGCGGCGAGGTAAGCGTGGATGGCATCGCGGTTGCGGGTCAGGCAGTCGATGCGCTGCTGGATCCGCTCGGCCTCGCGCCGCAGCAGTCCCGTGACCTCCGGGGTCAGGCATTCCGGGTGGAGGTGAATCTCATCCGGCTTGTGCAGAAAGGGCAGGATCTTTCGGATGATCTCGGTGGTGAGGCCGGAGTCGAGAAGCCCGCGGATCTGCTGGACCCGGTAGACCGCCGAGACGCTGTAGCGGCGATAGCCGTTGCCGGCGCGCTCGGGGTGCAGCAGGTCCTGCTCCTCGTAGTAGCGCAGCATCCTGGTGGGGACGCCGGTGCGCCGGGACAGTTCACCGATCTCCATGGCGCTCCTCGGGTGGGATGACGGGGATCGCATTTGCCTTCACATTGATGTCAAGGTTTCACCATGGTCGCATGTCCACCGCGGCGGCCACGAGCACCACCGCGCCGTCGACCACCGGGGCGGCGAAACTACCGTTGTGGGGGTTGCTGGCCCTGTCCACGGCGGCGTTCACCGCCGTGATGACCGAGTTGCTGCCGGCCGGGCTGCTGCCACAGTTGCGTGGGACCCTGCACGTATCCGAAGGACGTGTCGGGTTCCTGGTGAGCGTCTACGCGGCCGCCTCCTTCCTCGCCGCGATCCCCCTCACCGCGGCCCTGCGCGGCCTGCCCCGCCGCCCGGTGCTCATCGGCGTGCTCGTCGGCTTCGCGCTCTTCAACGCCGTCACCGCCTTCTCCTCCTCCTACCCGCTGACCTTCGTGGCCCGGCTGCTGGCCGGCGTCATGGGCGGCACGCTGTGGGCGATGCTCGTCGGCTACGCCGCCCGCATGGTCCCCGCCGAGCGCCGCGGCCGCGCCATCGCCATCGTCCTGGCCGGCATCACCGTCGCGCTCTCCCTCGGCATCCCCGTCGGCACCGCCGTGGCCAACGCCTTCGGCTGGCGCACCAGCTTCGCCGCCCTGGCTGCCCTGGCCGCGGTCCTGGTGGCCTGGGTGAGCTGGAAGGTCCCCAACTTCCGCGGCGAACCGGCCGCCGAGCGCATCCCGCTGCGCCGCATCGCTTCCATGCCCGGCATCCCCACCGTCCTGGTCGTCACCTTGCTCCTGCTGCTGGGCCACCAGGCGATGTACACCTACATGGCGCCGTTCGCCGAGCGTTCGGGCTTCGGCCACACCAGCGTGGTCCTGTTCGTCTTCGGCATCGCCACGGTCGCCGGAATCTGGATCGTCGGCACCCTCATCGACCGCCACCTGCGGCCCACCCTCCTGGGCGCCCTGGCCCTGGTCGCGGCCGCGATGCTCGCCCTGGGCCGGTTCGGACGCACCCCCACGGTCCTGCTGATCGCGGTCGCCCTGTGGGGTGCCGCCTTCGGCGGAGCGCCCACGCTGCTGCAGACCGCCCTGGTCGACGCCTCCAGCCCCGGCAACGCGGACGTGGCCACCTCCATGCAGGCCACCGTCTACAACCTCGGCATCGCCGCCGGATCCCTGGCCGGCGGCATCATCCTGGAAAGCGCCGGCGCCGGCGCCCTGCCCTGGACCGCCCTCCCCCTGGCCGCCGCCGCCCTGGCCACCGTCACCGCGGCACGCCGTCACGCCTTTCCCGCCCACCGCCCCACCCACTGAACTGACCCAACCCCGCCGGCACGGCAGGGGACCACCACACAACCGTCGCGACAAGAGGTATCGGGGGTTGACAACCTCTCGGTTATCGTCGTTAAGTAATCACTGATAAGTGGTCGGCGATAAGTTAGCGGAGATAGTCCGCGTCCGGGAGGTTGCTATGCTGTCCTGGCTTGCCCGCTTCCTCATACGTCGCAGGGCGCCGGTTCTCGGCACCGCCCTCGCCGCCCTCGTCCTGGCTGGGGCGTTCGGGGCCGGCGCCGTGGGCCGGCTCAAGACCGGCGGGTTCGATGACCCGGCCGCCGAGTCGAGCAGAGCGGCCACAACTCTGCGCGACACCTTCCACACCGGTGACCCCAACGTGGTCCTGCTGGTCACCGCGCGCAAGGGCACCGTCGACGACGCGGCGGCGGCGGCCGAGGGACTCGAGCTGACCCGGCGGCTCGCGGCTGAGCACGAGGTCAGCGAGGTGCGCTCCTACTGGGACGGCAGAGCCGCCCCGCTGCGCAGCCGCAACGGTCGCCAGGCGCTGGTACTGGCCCGGATCACCGCCGGCGACGAGCGCCTGGCGGCGAGGGCCGAGCAGCTCGCCGCCGCCTTCGAGAGCGACCGTAGCGCCACGTCGGTGCAGGTCGGCGGCGTCGGCCGCCTCACCGCCGAGATCCAGGACCAGGTGGAGCGGGACCTCACCAAGGCGGAGGGGATCGCGATCCCGATCACCCTGCTGCTGCTGGTCGTGGTCTTCTCGAGCGTGGTGGCGGGCGCGCTGCCGCTGGCCGTTGGCGGGTTCGCGATCGTCGGCACGCTACTGCTGCTGCGGGTCCTGGCGGGCCTCACCGACGTCTCGATCTACTCCCTGAACCTCACCACCGCCCTGGGGCTCGGCCTGGCCGTTGACTACAGCCTGTTCATCGTCTCGCGGTACCGCGAGGAGCTGCGAGCCGGGCGCGGGCCCGACGACGCGCTGATCGTCACCATGCAGACCGCCGGGCGCACGGTGCTGTTCAGCGCGGCCACGGTGGCGGTGGCACTACTCGCCCTGCTGGTCTTCCCGCTGTACTTCCTGCGCTCCTTCGGCTATGCCGGCATCGCCGTGGTGGCACTGGCCGCGGTCGGCGCGCTGCTGGTGCTGCCGGCGCTGCTGGCCGTGCTGGGCAGGCGGGTCAACGCCCTGCGGCTGCCGCTGGGCCGGCGTCGCCGGATGGCTGCGGGCACGGCGGGCGCGGCGGGCGCGGCCAGCTCCGGAGGCGCATGGCACCGCATCGCCATGACCGTGATGCGACGGCCGCTGCCGATCGCGCTCGCGGTGGTGGCGGTCCTGCTGGTGTTGGGCGGGCCGTTCCTCGGGGTCCGCTTCGGCCTGCCCGACGACCGCGTGCTGCCCGCCTCCGCGGTGAGCCGCCAGGTCTCCGACGCGATCCGCGACAACTTCGCCGAGCGGGACGCCAGCGCCCTGGCCGTGGTGGCCAGCGGCACGGGAGCGCCCGCGACCCGTGCCGGCGACGTCGACCGCTACGCCGCGGCACTCTCCGACCTCGACGGGGTCGCCAGGGTCGACGCCCTCACCGGCACCTACGTCAGCGGCCGCCGCGCAGCGGCCGCCGGGTCGGCGCGGTCCGGGGCCGCACGGCCGGACCAGCAGGCGGCACGGCGCTTTGCGGCGGTTGACGGCACCTGGCTCGCCGTGGTGCCGTCGGTCGAGGCGTACTCCAGCGCCGGCGAGGACCTGGTCGCTCGGGTCCGGGCGCTGCCCGCCCCCTTCCCCGTCCAGGTCACCGGCCCGTCCGCCCGGCTCGTGGACACCAAGGCGGCGCTGCTCGGCCACCTGCCGCTGGCCGGCGCGATCATCGCCGTCGTCACCTTCCTGCTGCTGTTCCTGATGACCGGGAGCATGGTCATCCCGCTCAAGGCGCTGCTGCTGAACGTGCTGTCGCTCAGCGCGGTCTACGGTGCGATCGTGTTCGTCTTCCAGGACGGTCATCTCGCCGGGCTGCTCGGCTTCACCGCGACCGGCACGATCGACACCTCCATGCCGGTGCTGCTGTTCTGCATCGCCTTCGGGCTGTCCATGGACTACGAGGTGTTCCTGCTCTCGCGCATCAAGGAGGAGCACGACCGCGGCGCCGACACGGTCACGGCGGTCGCGGCCGGCCTGGAGCGCAGCGGCCGCATCGTGACCACCTTGGCCGCGCTGCTGGCGATCGTGTTCGTCGCCTTCGCCACCTCGCAGGTGACCTTCCTGAAGCTGTTCGGGCTCGGCACCGCGCTCGCCATCGTGGTGGACGCGACCCTGATCCGCGCCCTCCTGGTGCCCGCGTTCATGCGGATGGCCGGCCGCGCCAACTGGTGGGCGCCGCGCCCGCTCCGCCTGCTGCACAATCGCATCGGGATACGCGAAGATGCTCTCAACCGGCCGACCGCGGAGGTGACCAGGATCTGACCTCGCCGACCACCAGCCCAGCGTCCCCCCCGCGCCGGTCCCGAGCCCGGCGCGGGGAGGGCGAGCGCCTTCGTGCGGAGATCCTGGCGGCCGCCACCCGCCTGCTGTTCGAGACCGGGGACGAGGCGGCGGTCTCGATCCGCGCCGTCGCCGACGCGGTCGGGGTCACTCCGCCCTCGATCTACCTGCACTTCGCCGACAAGACCGAGCTGATGTGGGAAGTCTGCGAAGAGCAGTTCCGCCAGCTGGACGAGCGTGTCGCGGCGGCGACGGTGGGCGTCCAGGACCCGGTGGAGGCGATCAGGCGCTGCGGCAAGGCCTATGTCGAGTTCGGGCTCTCAAACCCCGAGGGCTACCGCATCCTGTTCATGGGGCGGGGCAGCCAGGTGCCGCACAGCGTCGACCCGAGCCTGCACAAGCCGGAGAAGCCGGCCGCCTTCGCGCACGTGGTGGAGGTGGTGCAGCGGGGGATCGACGCCGGCCGCTTCCGCGAGGGCAGCCCTGACATGCTTGCCGTCGGCCTGTGGGCCGTCGCCCACGGGATCACCTCGCTGCTGATCGCCCTGCCCGGCTTCCCCTGGCCACCCGGGCGCGACGCCATGATCGACCAGCTCATCGCGCAGGCGGTCGAGGGCGTGCTGGCCCGGCCTTGACGCGGGCCGCGGCCACGGCGCGGTGCCGCAGGCCGAGCCGCTGGTAGAGCCGGATCGCGCCGCCGTTCCAGGCGTCGACCATGAGCGCCGCCCGACCCTGCTCGCCCACCAGCGTGTCGATGACCAGACGGCAGGCCGAGGCGCCGTGGCCGCGCCGGCGTGCTCGAGGCTCGGTGGCCACTCCCGCCACAAAGCCAACTCCGGGTGCGGTCCACGCGTCCGCCGCGATCGCGACGAGCCGGCCGTCAGCGTCCCGCACCCCGGCCCAGCGCCGCACCCCAGGCGTGCACGTCCCGCATCTCCTCGTGAGTGTCGCTGGTCCGGGTGCTTGCCGCGGGGGCATGGCGTGGCTACGATGCCCGAGGCCGGTCGCCCGCGACCGGCGACCGGAAGCCCTTTAAGGACTGGTCCCGCGAGGCCAGGAAGGGAGCGAGCCGATGCAGCCCATGGTGCCTCCACGCCGACCGCGCTGGAGGCTTTTTCACGCGCCCAGGCCGGCGGGACCGTGACCGCGGCTGAGCTGGCCATGGTCATGGACACCGCCGACATCGGCCGCGCGCTCACCCGCATCGCCCATGAGGTGGTCGAGCGCAACAAGGGCGCGGCCGGCCTCGTCGTGGTCGGCATCCACACCCGCGGGGTGCCGCTGGCGCGGCGGCTGGCCGCCAGGCTCGGCGAGATCGAGGGCAGGCCCGTGCCGGCCGGCGCGCTCGACGTGACCATGTACCGCGACGACATCGGGCTGCGCCCGCCCGGCGCCACCCGCGACACCGACCTGCCGTTCGACCTCGCCGGCACCGTGGTCGTGCTGGTCGACGACGTGCTCTACACCGGCCGCACCATCCGCGCGGCGCTCGACGCCCTCACCGACTTCGGCCGGCCACGGGCGATCCAGCTCGCGGTGCTGGTGGACCGCGGCCACCGCGAGCTGCCCCTGCGCGCCGACTACGTCGGCAAGAACCTGCCGACAGCGCCCGGCCAGGCGGTCAGGGTGCTGCTGGAGGAGATCGACGGCGGCGACGGGGTGGCGATCCAGGAGGCCCACCTGGCCCCGGGATCCGAGCACCTCGAGCGCCGGGCCAGAGCCGGGGAGGGGGAGGCGGCGAGGCGATGAAGGAGCACCTGCTCTCTGCGGGCGACCTGACCGCGACCGACATCACCCGCGTCCTCGACACCGCCGCGCACCTGGCGAAGGTGACCGACCGGGCCATCAAGAAGGTCCCGACGCTGCGCGGCCGCACCGTCTGCAACCTGTTCTTCGAGGACTCGACCAGGACGCGGATCTCCTTCGAGCTGGCGGCCAAGCGGCTGTCGGCCGACGTGATCAACTTCTCCGCCAAGGGCTCGAGCGTGTCGAAGGGCGAGAGCCTCAAGGACACCGCGATCACCCTGGAGGCCATGGGCGTCGACGCGATCGTGATCCGGCACGCCGCCTCGGGCGCTCCCTGGCGGCTGGCCGAGTGGGTCGACGCGGTGGTGATCAACGCCGGCGACGGCACCCACGAGCATCCCACCCAGGCGCTGCTCGACCTGTACACCATGCGCCAGCACTTCCCGAGCTTCGACGGGCTCAGGGTCGCGATCGTCGGCGACGTGCTGCACTCGCGGGTGGCCCGCTCCAACGTGCTCGCGCTCACCACCATGGGCGCCGAGGTGACCCTGGTGGCGCCGCCGACGCTGCTGCCGGCGCGGGTCGACACCTGGCAGGTGGGCGTCTCCTACGACCTCGACGGGGTGCTGGCCAAGCAGGACGTGGTGATGATGCTGCGGATGCAGCTGGAGCGGCAGCGCGCCGGCTTCTTCCCCTCGCTGCGCGAGTACGCCCGGCTGTACGGGCTCGACGCGCCCCGCCTGGCGGCCATGCCCGAGCACGCCATCGTGATGCACCCCGGGCCCATGAACCGCGGCGTCGAGATCGCCGCCGACGTGGCCGACTCGATCGAGCGTTCGGTCATCGCCGACCAGGTCGCCAACGGCATCAGCGTGCGCATGGCCCTGCTGTACCTGCTGCTCGGCGGCCCCGCCATGCCCGAGGGGCTCAAGAGCCCCCCGGCCGGCGGGAGGCCCGCATGAGCGCGCTGCTGCTGCGCGGCGGCCGCCTGATCGACCCGGCCGGCGGCCAGGACGGCGCGACCGACCTGCTGCTGCGCGACGGGGTCGTCGCGGCGGTCGGCCCCAGGCTGCGGCCGGCGGGCGCCGAGGTGATCGACTGCGACGGGCTGGTCGTCTGCCCCGGCTTCGTCGACCTGCACGTGCACCTGCGCGAGCCCGGCCGCGAGGACGCCGAGACCATCGAGACCGGCTCCCGGGCGGCCGCCCTCGGCGGGTTCACGGCGGTGTGCCCGATGCCCAACACCGACCCGGTGGCCGACAACGCCGGGGTGGTCGAGATGGTCGCCGCCCGCGGCCGCGAGGTCGGCCTGGTCGACGTGGTCCCGGTCGGCGCGGTCACGTTGGGCCAGCGCGGCGGCGAGCTGGCCGAGCTGGGCACGATGGCCAACAGCGCCGCCAGGGTCGACTGCTTCTCCGACGACGGCCGGCCCATCCGCGAGGCGCGCCTGCTGCGGCTGGCGCTGGAGTACGTGCGCGCCTTCGACGCGGTGATCGCCGACCACGCCGAGGACCCCTCGCTCACCGACGGAGCGCAGATGCACGAGGGTGAGGTCTCCGCCATCCTCGGCCTGCAGGGCTGGCCCGCGGCCGCGGAGGAGATGGTGGTCGCGCGCGACCTGCTGCTGGCCGAGCTGACCGGCGGGCGGCTCCACCTGTGCCACCTCTCCACCGGCGGGTCGGTCGAGCTGGTGCGCGCCGCCAAGGCGCGCGGCGTGCGCGTGACCGCCGAGGCCGCGCCACACCACTTCACCCTGACCGACGAGGCGGTCCGCTCCTTCGACCCGGTGTTCAAGGTCAACCCGCCACTGCGCTCCAAGGCCGACGTCGAAGCGATCCGCGCCGGGCTCGCCGACGGCACCGTCGACGCCATCGCCACCGACCACGCGCCGCACGCCCGCGAGGACAAGGAGGTCGAGTGGCCCGCCGCCCCGCCAGGCATGCTCGGCCTGGAGACGGCGCTGGCGCTGACCATCACCGAACTGGTCGAGCGCGGCGACCTGACGATGGCACAGGCGGTCGAGCGGCTCACCGCGGGGCCGGCGCGCTGCCGCCGGCTGCCCGGCCACGGCGGCCCGGTCACGCCCGGCGCGCCCGCCAACCTGACCGCCTTCGACCCGGCCGCCCGATGGACGGTCGCTGCCGGCGAGCTCGCCAGCCGCGCGCGCAACACGCCCTACCACGGCCGCCAGGTCCGCGGCCGCGTGGTCCACACCCTGCTGTGGGGGGCGTTCACGGTGCGGGACGGGAACGCGGTCCGATGAGCTGGGTCGACGGAGCGCTGGCGGTGCTGGCGGTGGGCGCGCTGGCCGCCTGGCTGGTGCTGGGGGCGATGCGCCGCACCGCGCTGCGGCAGCAGGCCGGCCTGCCGCCACTGCCCGAGTGCCCGCCAGCGGGTGAGCCGGTGCTGCGGGCCGCCGCCCGCTATCTCGGCACCACCTACGCCCCCTCGACGGTGCGCCGCTTCTCCGGGTACGGCCTGCTGGGGCGCGGCATCGTGACCCTGGTCGCGGACCCGGCCGGCCTGCGGGTCGAGTCCGGGCCGGCCGGGCCCTGGTGCGTGCCCGCCGGGAATCTCCGGGGCGTAACGGTAACTTCGGGTCATGCAGGCAAAATGGTCTACGCTGAACGGGTGCTGGTGGCCGACTGGTGGCTCGGCGCGACGGTGCTGCGCTCGGGCTTCGTGCTCGACGACGAGGCCACCGCCCGCGGATGGGCGGCACGCCTGGCGGCGATGACCGACGGGAGCCGCGACCAGGAGGAGGCGAAGCGGTGAACGGGGCACATGCGCTGCTGCTGCTCGAGGACGGGGCGGCGTTCCGCGGCCAGGCGTTCGCCTCGCATCCGTTCACGGTGGCCGGCGAGGTGGTGTTCAACACCGCCATGAGCGGCTACCAGGAGGTGCTCACCGATCCCTCGTACCGCCGCCAGCTGGTCTGCATGGCCGCGCCGGAGATGGGCAACTACGGGACCAACGACGCCGACGGGGAGTCCGGCCGCATCCAGGTGGCCGCGTTCCTGGTGCGCCAGGCCGCCCGGCGCCCGTCGAGCTGGCGCGCGCGGCGGAGCCTGGCAGAGGAGCTGGAGGCGGCCGGTGTGCCCGGGGTCGAGGGCATCGACACCCGCCGGCTGGTCCGCCACCTGCGCGACGCCGGCGCCATGCGCGGCGCGCTGTCGAGCGAGGTGCCGGACGTGGCCGCGCTGCGGCGCATCGCGCTGGCCGCGCCCGACCCCAACGGGCTCGCCCTGGTCGACGAGGTGACCCGCGACCAGCCGCTGGAGCTCGGCTCCGAGGGTCCCGAGCGCTTCCGGGTGGTCGTCTACGACTTCGGCGCCAAGGCCAACATTGCTCGCCAATTGCGGCGGCTGGGCGCGCGCGTGCTGCTGGTGCCGGCGGGCACGCCGGCCGAGCGGGCGCTCGCGTGGCGCCCGGACGGGGTGGTGCTGTCCAACGGCCCCGGCGACCCGGCCACCCTCGAGGAGGGCGTGCGGGCCACCGCCGAGCTGCTCGGCAAGGTGCCGATCTTCGGCATCTGCCTCGGCCACCAGATCCTCGGCCAGGCCGTCGGCGGCCACACCGTCCGCCTGCCCTTCGGCCACCGGGGCGTGAACCAGCCGGTGGTCGAGGTCGCCACCGGGCGCGTGGCGGTCACCAGCCACAACCACGGCTTCGCGGTGGACGCCGGCAGCCTGCCGGCGCGCGTGCGCGTCACCCACCGCAACGCCAACGACGGAGTGGTCGAGGGCCTCGAGTGCCTGGACCTCCCCGCGTTCTCGGTCCAGTATCACCCGGAGGCCGCGCCAGGCCCCCATGACGCGCACCCATTGTTCGATCGTTTCGCGGCGATGATGGAGGTGAGCGGTCCATGACGTCCCAGCGCACGTTCCGGGCCCTGGGTGGGGTCGACGAGGGCAGCCTGCCGCCCGCGGGCGAGGTGGCCCAGGTCCTGAGAGAGGAGTTCGACCGCGTGCTGGCGCTCAAGTCCAGCCTGCGCGGCGAGGCGGACGCCGGGGTCTCGCCCACCGGCCGGCACACCACCGCCCAGGACGAGGCCAAGCTGCGCACGCTGGTGGCCAGCGTGGAGGGCGCCAGCCGGCTGGCGCTCAAGCTGCGCCTGCTGACCCCGGGGCAGGTGCGGGCGCTGTGGGCCGAGGCGATGTCCAACGGCCTCTACGATGGCTGGGACGGGGGTCAGTCGGCGTACGATCAGGCGGCGCGGGCCGGAGAGGACGGCTAGTGCCGCTGCGCCCCGACCTCCACTCGGTGCTGGTCATCGGCTCGGGACCGATCGTGATCGGGCAGGCGGCCGAGTTCGACTACTCCGGCACCCAGGCGTGCCGCGCGCTGCGCAGGCTCGGACCTACCTGGAGCCGCTCACCCCCGGGCCGGTCGCCGCGGTGATCGAGGCCGAGCGGCCCGACGCCGTGCTGGCGACGCTCGGCGGCCAGACCGCCCTGAACCTCGCGGTGGCCCTGCACGAGCGCGGTGACCTCGAGCGCCTGCACGCCGAGCTGATCGGCGCCACGGTCGATGCGGTGCGCCGCGCCGAGTCGCGCGTGGCCTTCACCGAGGTCTGCCGCAAGGCCGGCCTGGACGTGCCGCGCGGCCTCGAGGTCAGCTCGGTCTCCGACGGCCGCGCCGCCATGGCAGAGCTCGGCCTGCCGGTGGTGCTGCGGCCCTCGTTCACCCTCGGCGGCTGGGGCGGCGGCGTCGCCCGCAGCGGGGACGAGCTGGGCGAGCTGCTGCGCCAGGGACTGGCGGCCAGCCCGGTGCACCGCGTCCTGGTGGAGCAGTCGGTGCTCGGCTGGAAGGAGTTCGAGCTCGAGGTGATGCGCGACCGCGCTGACAACGCGGTGGTGGTCTGCTCGATCGAGAACCTCGACCCGATGGGCGTGCACACCGGCGACTCCATCACCGTGGCCCCAGCCATGACCCTCTCCGACCGCGAGTACCAGGACATGCGCGACGACGCGCTGACGGTGCTGCGCGCGGTCGGCGTCGAGACCGGCGGGGCCAACGTGCAGTTCGCGGTCGACCCGCACAGCGGGCGCCGCGTGGTGATCGAGATGAACCCGCGGGTGTCGCGCTCCTCGGCGCTGGCCTCCAAGGCGACCGGCTTCCCGATCGCCAAAGTGGCGGCGCAGCTCGCGGTGGGCTTCACCCTCGACGAGATCCGCAACGAGGTCACCGGCAAGACCGCGGCCGCCTTCGAGCCGACCCTCGACTACGTGGTGGTCAAGGTGCCGCGCTTCAACTTCGAGAAGTTCCCCGGCGCCGACCACTCGCTCACCACCCGCATGAAGTCGGTCGGGGAGGTGATGGCGATCGGCCGGACCTTCCCGGAGGCACTGCAGAAGGCCGTGCGCTCGCTGGAGGCCGGCCGCGACGGCCTCAGCGTCGGCGACGAGCCGTCCGGATCCCCTGGGCCATGGCACAGGCGCTCTTGGGGGGCCGTGGGGGGAGCGAGCTCCCCCCACATGGATCGGGCCTACGAGCGGGATCAGTTACTCGCTGCGTCCGCTATCCCCGATGAGCACCGCCTCGAGGCGGTCGAGCGCGCGCTGCGGCTCGGCTGCGGGGTGGCGGAGATCGCCGCCGCCTCCAGCATCGACCCCTGGTTCGTGGACGGCATCGCCCGCATCGTGGAGCTGCGCGCCGAGGTGGACGCGGTCGGCACCATCGACGCGCTCGACCGGGACCTGCTGTGGCGCGCCAAGCGGCTGGGCTTCTCCGACCGCCAGCTCGCCGGCCTCGTCCACGCCACCGAGGGCGAGGTCCGCACCCGCCGGCGGGCGCTCGAGGTCGAGCCGGTCTACCGCTCGGTCGACACCTGCGCCGGCGAGTTCGAGGCGTCCACGCCCTACCACTACTCCACCTACGAGGAGGAGACCGAGGTCCCGGCGACCGGCCGGCGCCGGGTGGTGGTGCTCGGCTCCGGCCCGAACCGGATCGGCCAGGGGGTCGAGTTCGACACCGCCTGCGTCCACGCGGTGCAGGCGCTGCGCGAAGCCGGCTACGAGACCATCATGGTCAACTGCAACCCCGAGACGGTCTCCACCGACTACGACGTGGCCGACCGCCTCTACATCGAGCCGCTCACCACCGAGGACGTGCTCGAGGTGTGCCGCGCCGAGGCGCGCGGCGGCGAGCTGGTCGGCGTGATCGTGACCATGGGTGGCCAGACCCCGCTGCAGCTCGCCCACGGCCTTGCCGCGGCCGGCGTGCCCCTGCTGGGGACGCCGCCCGAAGCGATCGATCTGGCCGAGGACCGTGGTCGTTTCGCCATGGTGCTCGGCCGCTGCGGTCTGGACGCGCCCCCCTGGGGCGAGGCGGCCAGCCGCGACGAGGCCATGGCCGTGGCCGAGCGGATCGGCTACCCGGTCCTGGTCCGGCCCTCCTACGTGCTCGGCGGCCGCTCCATGGAGGTCTGCTACGACGCCGGGACGCTGGAGCGCTCCCCGGCGCTGGCCGCGAGCAGCGGCTGGGAGCGACCGGTGCTGGTCGACCGGTTCCTGGAGGACGCGGTCGAGGTCGACGTGGACGCGCTCTGCGACGCGCACGGCGACGTGCAGGTGTGCGGGGTGATGGAGCACATCGAGGAGGCCGGGGTCCACTCCGGCGACTCGGCCTGCGTGCTCCCGCCGATCACGCTCGGGCTCGACCAGGTCGCCGAGGCCCGCGAGGCCGCCGCGCGGCTGGCCCGGACCCTCGGCGTGATCGGCATCCTCAACGTGCAGTTCGCCTTCAAGGGCGACCGGCTGTACGTGCTGGAGGCAAACCCGCGCGCCAGCCGCTCGGTGCCCTACGTCGAGAAGGTCACCGGCCTGCCCGTGGCCAGGGCGGCCGCCCTGCTGATGACCGGCGCGAGCCTGGCGGAGCTGCGCGCCGCGGGCATGCTGCCAAGCAGGGACGACGTGCTCGGCGCGGCGTCCGGCCATGTCGGCGTCAAGGAGGCGGTGCTGCCGTTCGCCCGCTTCCCGGGAGCCGACTCGCTGCTCGGCCCGGAGATGCGCTCCACCGGCGAGGTCCTCGGCCTCGACCGTTCCTTCGGCGCCGCCTTCGCCAAGAGCCAGGAGGGCGCCTACGGCGCGCTGCCGCTCAAGGGGGTGGCGTTCCTGTCGGTGCGCAACCCCGACAAGCGTGCCATCGTGCTGCCGGCCAAGCGTCTCGCCGACCTCGGCTTCAAGCTGCTCGCCACGGCCGGCACCGCCAGCGTCCTGCGCCGCAACGGCGTGCCGGTCGAGGTCGTCCGCAAGGTCCACGAGGGGCCCGACAACGTCGTGGACCTGATCCGCGCGGGCGAGATCGACGTGGTGGTCAACACCCCGCAGGGCTCGGGGCCGCGCAGCGACGGCTACGAGATCCGCACCGCCGCGGTCGCCACCGACATCCCCTGCGTCACCACCCTGTCCGGCCTCGCCGCCATGGTCCAGGGCATCGAGGCGCGCCAGGCCGGCGACTTCACCGTCCGCTCGCTGCAGGCCTACCACACGGAGGCCAGATCGCCATGAACCCGAACGGGCCCCGGCTCGAGCTGTGCGAGGTGCTGTCCCATCGCCGCACCGGGGCCTACCACACCCTCAGCCTGGTCGCGCCGGGGATCGCCGCGACCGCGCGGGCTGGCCAGTTCGTCGGGCTGCTGGCGGGCATCGACCGCTCCTTCCTGCTGCGGCGCCCGTTCTCGATCCACCAGGTGGACCGGCACGGCCCCCGTTTCGGCACCATCGAGCTGGTCTTCGACGTGGTCGGCCCGGGCACCAGGGCGCTCGCCGAGCTGCGCCAGCACGACAGCGTCGACGTCATCGGGCCGCTCGGCCGGCCCTTCACCCTGCCCGAGCGGCCGGTGGCCTGCCTGCTGGTGGGCGGGGGCTACGGCACCGCGCCGCTGTTCCTGCTGGCCGAGGAGCTGCGCGTGCGCGGCTGCCGGATCGACTTCGTGGTGGGCGCCGCCACCTCAGAGCGGCTGTTCAAGGCGATCGAGGCCAAGCGGCTCGGCCGTACCGCGGTGATCACCACCGACGACGGCTCCTCCGGGCAGCGCGGGCAGGTGACCGATCCGCTGCCGGCGCTGATGGTGCAGGCCCGCACCCAGATGGTCTACGCCTGCGGGCCCATGCCCATGCTGGCCGCGGTGAGCCGGGTGGCGGCCGCGGCCGGCGTGCCCTGCCAGGTCGCGGTGGAGGAGCTGATGGCCTGCGGCACCGGCATCTGCTTCTCCTGCGTGATCCCCCTGGCCGACCCGGCCGACCCGGGATCGACCCGCATGGCGCGCTCCTGCACCGAGGGGCCGGTGCTCGACGGCGCCGCCATCGCCTGGGAGGAGGTGGCCTCGTGACGCCGAGCCTGGAGGTCGACCTGTGCGGCGTGCGGCTGCCGACGCCGGTGCTCGCCGCCTCCGGCTGCTTCGGCTTCGGCCGCGAGATGGCGAGCTTCCTCGACCTGGCGCAGATCGGTGCGGTGGTCACCAAGTCGGTGAGCCTCGAGCCCCGCCGCGGCCGCCCCACCCCGCGGATGGCGGAGACGCCCTCGGGCATGCTGAACGCCATCGGCCTGCAGAACCCCGGCGTGGAGGCGTTCTGCCGCGAGGACCTCCCGGTCCTCGGCGACGCGGGCGCTCGGGTGGTGGCGAGCGTGGTCGGCCGCAGCGTCGAGGAGTTCGCCCAGGTCGCCGGGCGCCTCGCGCGCGAGCGGGCGGTCCACCTGATCGAGGTGAACCTCTCCTGTCCCAACGTGGACAGCCGGGGCGAGGTGTTCGCCGCCGACCCGGGCATGGCCGCCATGGTGGTGCGCACGGTCAAGGACGTCGCCAGGCAGCCGCTGCTCGCCAAGCTCACCGCCGACGTGACCGACCTGGTGGCGGTGGCCCGCGCGGTGGTCGACGCGGGCGCCGACGGCCTCACGCTGATCAACACCCTGCTCGGCATGGCGGTCGACGTCCGCCGCCTGCGGCCCAAGCTGGCCGCGGTGACGGGCGGCCTGTCCGGCCCGGCGATCCGCCCGATCGCGGTGCGCTGCGTGTGGCAGGTGGCACGCGCCATGCCGGAGGTCCCGATCGTCGGCGCCGGCGGCGTGGTGACCGGCGAGGACGCTGCCGAGCTGCTGCTGGCCGGCGCGGTCGCGGTCCAGGTCGGCACCGCCAATTTCATCACCCCCCGCGCCACCGCCGAGGTCGCCGAGGGCCTGCGCGCCTACCTCGAGTCCCAGCGCCTCACCTCGGTCACCGAGCTCCCCGCCCTCCTCAAAGCCGACCCGTAGTCCAGGAGCCGCTCGCCCAAGCGGGAGTGCTCAGGATGGTCCACCATCAGGTCGGGAGGGTCCAGGCCAGGTCGAGGGTGGCGCCCAGGTGGGCGGCGAGGCGCTCGGCCTCGTGCGCGGCGGCTTGGCGGGTGCGCGCGGTGAGCTTGCCGAAGGGCTCGATGCTGACGCGGAGCGTGCGACCTTTGACCTCGTGCCGCCAGACCCCCCGCATGTGCCCGTTCAGCAGCAGGACGGGGGAGAGCCAGCCCTGCGGCCGGTAGACGCGGTCCCTGAAAGGACCGGGCAGGAGCCGCTCGGCGTGGCGGGACGCCGTGACCACGTACTGGTCGAAGGCGGGCAGGAGGCGAACGGAGGCTGCCGCCGCCGTCTGGGCGATCTCCTCGGCGTGGGCGGCCAGCAGCCAGCCGCGGGCCCCCTCGACCTCGACCGGGACGACCTCGTCGCCCAGCCGCGCGAGCAGCCGGCCGGCCTCGGCGGGCTGGATGCCCCACCAGCGGGCATAGTCCTCGCGGGTCACCGGGCCGGAGGCGGCCAGGAAGCGGCGGGCGACCTCCAGGACCGCGGTGTCCGGGTCGTGCTCGCGCCAGCGCTCCAGCCAGCGGTCCGGCCGGGTGAAGCGCACCCGCTGGCCGTCGCTCGGAGCGAAGCAGAGCTTGCCGCGCTGGGCGGCGGGCTTGAGCAGCGCCCCCCAGCTCCCGCGCAGCTTGTCGCCAAGGGCGGTGGAGCCGGTCAGCCTGGCCACCTCGTGGGCCAGTTCCTCCCTGGTGAGCGCGCGACCGTCCAGGGCGTCGGCGACCGCCGCGATGAGCCGCTCCAGCTCCTCGCGGGTCACCCCGAAGTTGCGCAGCCAGAGGGGGCGGAGGTAGGTGCCGCGGGTGCTCAGCGCGGCCTGCCAGAGCGGCAGCTCGTCGGCGGGGAGCAGGTGCAGCGTGCCGCGCATCGCCCAGGTCTTGACCAGGGTGCGCTCCGCCCACAGGGCGCGCCGCACCGCGTCCGGCTCGAGGTCGCCGACGCGGGCCCACAGCGTCAGCTCGGCCGACGACATGACCTGCGCGTGGAGGCCGGCGATATCGGCGACCACCTGGAGCGCCTGGGAGCGCGCCGCGCGGCGGTCCAGGTGGTGGCGCTGCAGGCGCCAGGCGGCCACCTGGTCCCAGGCGAGCGTCAGCGCTGGCGGGTCCCGCCTGGCTGTCGGCCCTCCGGTCGCGGTCATGGGAACCTGACCATACCCGAACGCTGCGACGTTCAGCTCCCGTGGCGGGAGCGCTCCGCGGTGCCGGAGCATCCCGGCTGTCGCCGCGGTGAGCTACTCTTCGTGCTGGTCACGACCCCGCCAGCGGCAGGAGCGGCGATGCAGCAGCGACCCTCACCGATCGTGCTCGCGCTCGACACCCCCGACCTGGGGGAGGCTCGGGTGTGGGCGGCCGCGGCCGGCGGCTCCATCGGCATGGTCAAGGTCGGGCTCGAGCTGTTCGGCGCGCACGGGCCAGAGGCGGTGCGCGCGCTGCGCGGCGACGGCCACCGGGTGATGCTCGACGTCAAGCTGCACGACATCCCCGCCACGGTCGGTCGAGCGGTGGCCGCGCTCGCGCCGCTCGGGGCCGAGCTGCTCACCGTGCACGCCATGGGTGGCCGCGCCATGCTCGGCGCCGCGCTCGAGGCGGCCGCCGGGCGCACGCGTGTCACCGCGGTCACCGTGCTCACCAGCCTCGACCAGGCCGACCTGGATGCGCTCGGCCTGGGCCGCGCCCTCAGCGCCGCCGAGCGGTTGGCCAGCCTGGCGCTGGCGGCCGGCTGCCAGGCGCTGGTCTGCTCCCCGCTGGAGGTGGCCAGCCTGCGGGCGCTCGCCGGCCCGGGCGTGACGCTCGTCTGCCCCGGGGTCCGCCCGGGCACGCCGGCCCCGACCGTGGAGGGGACCAGGCAATCCCGCCGGGACGTCCCGGCGGGTCGGGATGACCAGGCGCGGGTGGCGGCGCCGGGGGCGGCGCTGGCGGCCGGCGCCGACCTGCTGGTGGTGGGGCGGCCGATCACCCGGGCGCCCGACCCGGCCGCGGCGGCGCGGGCGGTCAACGCCGAGGCGCTCCAGGCGGCGCGCGGAGGTGCCCGATGACCGCGCCGCCGCTGCCGGACGAGCCGCTCGGCCAGGCGGCCGTGCTGGCGCTCTATCAGCGGGCCGGCGGACTGCGGCAGGGTCACTTCGAGCTCTCGTCCGGGCGCCACTCCGACACCTACCTGCAGTCCGCCGTGGTGCTGCAGTGGCCGGCGGTCGCCGAGGCGCTCGGGCGGGCGCTGGTGGAGCCATGGCGCGGCCAGGTCGACGTGGTGGTCGGCCCGGCCATGGGCGGGGTCGTGATCGGGCATGAGGCGGCACGCGCCCTCGGGGTGCGCATGGTCTTCACCGAGCGCGCCGCCGGCGCGATGGCGCTGCGTCGCTCGTTCGAGGTGCGGGCAGGGGAGCGGGCGCTGATCACCGAGAACGTGGTCAGCACCGGCGGCTCGGTGCTCGAGGTGGCCGACCTGCTGGTGGCGGCCGGCGCGAGCGTGACCGGTGTGGCGACGATCATCGACCGGCTGCGGGGGCGGACGCGGCTTCCGCTGCCGTTCAGCGCACTTGCGAGGGTGGAGGCCGCCGCCTGGGAGCCAGCGGAGTGTCCAATATGTCGGACTGGCTCGGCGGTGGAGTCGCTGGGCAGCCGCCGGCTTGCAGATCGGACAAAGTGATCAGAAGCGGTCGTATGACAGGAGGATTCAGAGAATTGTTGGCTAGCGGAGCGTTCTGACCTGCGCCAATGGATTGTGGGGACCCCCTGGGTATGCGTAGAATCCGCGGCGTTCTTCAATCCAGTCGGCGGGGCGGGAGCGCCGTCCGCTCTGGTACGACGTCACGAGGAGGCAACATGCCACTGCCAACCCTGACGCCCGAGCAGCGCCAGCAGGCCTTGGAGAAGGCGGCTGAGGCGCGGCGCAAGCGGGCCGAGCTGAAGGCGCAGCTCAAGAGCGGCAACCTGACCCTCGCCACCGTCCTCGACAAGGACGAAGACGACACCGTCGGCAAGATGAAGGTCTCCAGCGTGCTCGAGAGCCTGCCGGGCGTGGGCAAGGTCCGTGCTCGCAAGATCATGGAGAAGCACGATATCTCGGCCTCGCGCCGTATCCGGGGCCTCGGCTCCAAGCAGAAGGACGCCCTGCTCGCCGAGTTCGGGAAGAAGTAGCCAACCCTGGAACCTACCGTCCTGGCTTCTCCGACATCCGGAGGCTCGCCAACGGGACGCGGTCGCCTGATCGTCCTTGCCGGTCCCTCGGGGGTTGGCAAGGGGGCGATCGTGTCCCGTCTCCTGGCGGCCCGTCCTGACCTGCAGCTCTCCGTCTCGGCCACCACCCGCGCGGCACGGCCTGACGAGCTGGAGGAGCGCCACTACTACTTCGTCGATTCCGACACCTTCGACCGGCTGATCGAGACCGGCGGGCTGCTCGAGTGGGCCGAGATCTTCGGCAACCGCTACGGCACCCCCCGCGAGCCGGTCGAGCGCGCGCTCGCCGAGGGCCGCGACGTCGTGGTCGAGATCGACGTGCAGGGAGCGCGCCAGATCCGCGCCATCTGCCCAGACGCCTTCATGGTGTTCATCAAGCCGCCGAGCCTCGATGAGCTGGAGCGGCGCCTGCGCGAGCGCCAGACCGAGACCGAGGAGCAGATGCGCCGCCGCCTCGCCAAGGCCTCCGAGGAGCTGGCGGCCGAGCCCGAGTTCGACGCGAGCGTGGTCAACCACGTGCTCGACGAGGCGGCCCACCAGGTCATCGAGATCCTCGACGGGCTACGGCGGGGTACCATCAAGAGCGATCGCTGAAGTCTCAACCACGAGGAGCGAATGATCGAACCCAGGATCGACGACCTGCTCGCGCGGGTCGATTCCAAGTACACCCTGGTGATCCTCGCCGCCCGGCGCGCCAGGCAGATCAACGGCTACTACTCGCAGCTCGGCGAGGGCATCGGGGAGTTCGTGCCACCGATGGTCGACGCCGGCCCGAACCGCAAGGCGCTGTCGGTCGCGCTCCAGGAGCTCGGCGAGGGCAAGCTGGACTGGGAGCGTCCGGCCGAGGTCGCCGCGTCGATCAAGTAGGCCCGGCCATGACGCTGGCGCCGCTGGCCGGAGCGCGCGTGCTGCTCGGGGTCTGCGGCGGCGTCGCCGCCTACAAGGCGGCGGAGCTGGCCCGTGAGCTGATGCGGGCCGGCGCCACGGTGCAGCCGATCCTCACCGCCAGCGGTGAGGCCATGGTGAGCCGCGCCACGTTCGCGGCGCTGACCGGCCGGCGGGTGCCGGCCTCGATCTGGGACGAGCCGGCACGGGTCGAGCACGTCGCGCTCGCCCGCTGGGGCCAGCTGCTGATGGTCGCCCCGGCGACCGCCCACACCATCGCCAGGCTGGCAGCGGGTCTCGCCGACGACCTGCTCGGCAACGTCGCTCTGGCCTTCCCCGGGCCGCTGGTGATCGCGCCGGCGATGCACACCGGGATGTGGGAGCACCCGGCCACCCAGGCCAACCTGGCAACGCTGCGGGCGCGCGGCGCTCGCGTGGTCGCGCCGGCGAGCGGCCCGCTCACCTCCGGCGACACCGGGCCTGGGCGCCTGGCCGAGCTGGAGGACCTGATGGCCGCCGCGGCCGGCGCGCTCGCGCCCGCCCGCACCCTGGCGGGCGTCAGGGTGCTCGTGAGCCTCGGCGGCACCCGGGAGCCCATCGACCCGGTCCGCTACCTGGGCAACCGCTCGTCGGGGCGCATGGGCGCCGCGGTCGTCACCGAGGCGCTGCGCCGCGGCGCCGAGGTCACCGCGGTGGTCGCCGCCGCCAGCGTGGAGCTGCCGGCGGACGCCCGTCGCATCGGCGTCGAGACCGCCGAGCAGCTCTACCACGCGGTCATGGCCGAGGCGCCCGGCCAGGACGTGGTGGTCATGGCCGCGGCCGTGGCCGACTTCCGGCCCAAGCGCGCCGCGGCGGGCAAGCTCAAGAAGGACCAGGGCGTGCCCGAGCTGGTGCTCGAGCCGACCCCGGACACCCTGGCGGAGCTGGGCCAGGCCCGCCGGCCGGGGCAGGTGCTGGTCGGCTTCGCCGCCGAGACCGGCGAGCACCTTGCCAGCGCCCGTGCCAAGCTGGAGCGTAAGCACCTCGATCTGGTGGTCCTCAATCATGTGGAGGGCAGCCGCTCGGCGTTCGGCGCCGAAGCGGCGGACGCCTACCTGGTGGACGTGGAGGCCGTGGAGGAGCTGCCCACAGCACCCAAGGCGGAGATTGCTCGCCGTCTGCTCGATCGGGTTGAGTCCAAGCTGGGGTTGCTCTGAAATTGCGGCCCCGGATACCCTTCGGCGAATATGCCGCCATGGCGCGGCGCACATCCCCTGGAGGCTGCTGGTGGCAAATCGGTATCTATTCACCTCGGAGTCGGTGACGGAGGGCCATCCCGACAAGATGGCCGACCAGATCTCCGACGCGGTCCTGGACGAGATCCTGCGCACCGACCCGATGGGTCGGGTCGCCTGCGAGACGCTGATCACCACCGGGCTGGTGGTGGTCGCCGGAGAGATCTCCACCACGACCTACGTTGACATCCCCAGCGTGGTGCGCCGCACCATCCTGGAGATCGGCTACGACCGGGCCAAGTACGGCTTCGACGGGGCCACCTGCGGGGTCACGGTCGCCATCGACGAGCAGTCCCCCGACATCGCCCAGGGCGTGGACAACGCCTTCGAGGCGCGCGCCGGGCAGGTCGATCCGCTGGATCTGCAGGGCGCCGGGGACCAGGGGATGATGGTCGGCTACGCCTGCAACGACACCCCGGAGCTGCTGCCGGTGCCGATCTGGCTGGCCCACCAGCTCTCCCGCCGCCTCGCCCAGGTGCGCAAGTCCGGGCTGGTGCCCTACCTGCGCCCCGACGGCAAGACGCAGGTGACCATCGAGTACCAGGCCGGCAGGCCGGTGCGGCTGGACACGGTGGTGGTCTCCACCCAGCACGGCCCCGACATCGATCTCGAGACGCTGCTGGCCCCCGACGTGCGCGAGCACGTGATCGCGCCGTGCCTGCCCGAGTGGCTGTCGGCTGAGGGCCTGCGGGTCTACGTCAACCCGACCGGCCGGTTCGAGCTGGGCGGGCCGAGCGCCGACACCGGCCTCACCGGGCGCAAGATCATCGTGGACACCTACGGTGGCATGGCGCGCCATGGTGGCGGGGCGTTCTCGGGCAAGGACCCGACCAAGGTGGACCGCTCAGCCGCCTACGCCACCCGCTGGGTGGCCAAGAACGTGGTCGCCGCGGGCCTGGCCGAGCGCTGCGAGGTGCAGGTGGCCTACGCGATCGGCGTCGCCCACCCGGTGAGCGTGTTCCTGGAGACCTTCGGCACCGAGCAGGTCGACCCCGAGCGGCTGGAGCAGCTGATCCCGGAGTTCTTCGACCTGCGCCCGGCGGCGATCCTGCGGGACCTGGACCTGCGCCGGCCGGTGTACCGCAAGACGGCCGCGTACGGGCATTTCGGTCGTAGCGACCCCGACTTCACCTGGGAGTCGACCAGCCGGGCCGAGGAGCTGGCCAAGGCGGCGGCCGACCTGTAGCAGCCGGCGGCGCGGCTCAGCCCACCCCCCACCGGCCGAGCCGCACGACCTCGACGAGGGCCCGTTCCGCAGGCTCGAGACGAGTACACTCGCGGCCATGAGGGAGCGCGGCGCGGCGGCCGGCGCTCAGGTCGTGGTCGACGTGCCCCTGTTCCATCTCGACAGGCCGTTCACCTACCGGGTGCCCGGATCGCTGCGCGATTCGGTGCTGCTCGGCAGCCGCGTCAAGGTGCCCTTCGGCACCCGGCGCCGCGTCGACGGCTGGGTGGTCGGCTGGGCCGACGAGTTGCCGGAGGACGCCCGCGACCTGATCCGGCTGGTCTCACGGGTGCCCGCCTTCGACGCCGCCGGGCTCGACCTGCTGCGCTGGGTCGCCGCCCGCTACGCCGGCACCCTGGCCGACGTCGTGCGCCTGGCCGTGCCGCCCAGGGTGGCGGCGGTCGAGCGCGACCCCGGCGCGGCCGCGGCGCTCGCGCCGCTGGCCGCCCCAGGTGGCGTGGCGCCCGGGCCGGCCGCGGCGCCTGGCGGCGTGGCCGCACGGCCGCCGCACAGCGACCGCCTGGCCAGGCTGGTCGCGCGCGGCTGGGCGGGGGCGGTGTACTGGCGGCCGCTGCCCGGCGAGGACCGCGCGACCAGGGTGGTGGCGCTGGTGGAGGCGGCCCTGTCGCGGGGCAGGGGGGCGATCGTGGTCGCCCCGGAGGTGGCGGCCGGCTCGGCCGTCGCCGACGCGGTGCGCAAGTCCTTCCCGGACGCCGCCGACCTGTCCAGCGACCTGTCGGAGCGGCGCCGCTACCGCGCCTGGGTGGAGCTGCGGCTCGGGCGGCGCCAGGTGGCGATCGGCGGCCGCTCGGCGGTGCTCGCGCCGGTGCGGCGGCTCGGCTGCATCGTGATCGACGACGAGGCCAACGCGGCCCACAAGGAGCAGCGCGCGCCGCGCTACCACGCCCGCGAGGTGGCACTGCGCCGCGCCGACCACAGCCGCGCGACCTGCGTGCTCACCGGCACGGTGCCCTCGCCCGAGGTGGTCGCCGCGATCCAGGCCGGCCAGTGCCAGCTCGAGGCGGCCGACCGGGCGGTCGAGCGGCGGCTGCGACCCCTGGTCGAGGTGGTCGACCCCTACGAGCAGGACGACGGGCCGGGGCCGGCGCGGCTGCACCGGCGCGCGCTGGCGGCGCTGCGCGAGGCGGTCGCGCGCGGCGAGGGCGCCTACGTGCTGGTGCCCCGGCGCGGCGCCGCGGACCCGAGCGCGCCCGGGCTGCGCAGCGCCGGGCAGGTCGCCGAGGAGCTGGGCCGCTACCTGGGGGGCACGCCGGTGTGGCGGCTCGACCGCGAGGTGCTCGACCCGGGCGAGGTGCCGCCATGGGCCGGTCGCGGCCCCGGGGTGATCGTCGGCACGGTCGCCGGCGTCAAGGACCATCCGCCGCTCACCGGCTGCCGCACCGTGGTGGTGGTCGGCGCCGACGCCGCCCTGGGCCAGGCGGAGGTGCGCGCGGCCGAGGAGGCCTACCGGACCTGGAGCCGGGCGGCGGCCTGGTGCGGTCCGCGCGACCGCCCCGGCCGCCTGCTGCTGCAGACCAGCGACCCGGGCCATCACGCGGTCCAGGCGCTGGTGCGCTGGGACCCGACCTTCTTCTGGCGGCACGAGCTGCCGCGGCGGGTGGAGCTGGGCTTCCCGCCGGCACGCCGGCTGCTGCTGCTGGAGGGCGCCGAGCCGGACGACGCCGGGGCCGCGCGGGCGCTGCTGACCCGCGCGCTCGGACCCAAGGCAGAGCTGCTCGGCCCGGCGGCGATGGGGCGCGGCTGGCGTATCATCGCCAAGGTCGAGGATGCCGAGGCCGCCGCTCGCGCACTGCGGCCGGCGCTTGCCGAGGCCTCCCGCGCCGGCGGGCCCAGAATGTCGGTCGACGTCGAGCCGCTTGAAGTGCTGGCCGCCCCCAGGTAACCAACCCGAGGAGAGGATCGCGCGGTGTCGATACTGGAGATCCGGCTGTTCGGCGACCCGGTTCTGCGGGAGCACGCGGCCGAGGTGACCGAGTTCGACGCCTGGCTCGCGCGCTTCGGCGACGATCTGCTTGAGACCATGCGCGCCGCGCACGGCGTCGGGCTGGCCGCGCCGCAGGTGGGAGTGCTGCGGCGGGTGTTCGCCTACGACGTCCCGCTCGGCGAGGACGACGACAGCGAGCGCGTGTCCGGCGTGCTGGTCAACCCGACCATCGCCCGCCGCGAGGGCGAGCAGACCGGCCCGGAGGGGTGCCTGTCCTTCCCCGGCCTGTACTACGACTGCACCCGGGCGCTGGAGGTGTCCGTCGACGCCCAGGACGTCACCGGCAGGCACATCGAGGTCGTGGGCGAGGGCGTGGTGGCCCGCACCTTCCAGCACGAGATCGACCACCTGGACGGCGTGCTGTTCATCGACCGTCTCTCCCGCAGCGACCGGAAACGCGCCATGCGCGAGTGGCGCGAGGGCGACCTCAGCTTCGAGACTCCCGGCGTCGCCCCGCACCTCCACCGCTCCGACGTCGCCAAGCGGCTGTAGGGGGAGAGCCCCATGCGCGTGCTCTATCTGGGCACCCCCGCGGCAGCCGTCCCACCGCTGAAGGCCCTGCTCGGCTCCGGACACCGGGTGGTCGGGGTGGTCACCCGCCCGGACCGCCCGCGCGACCATCGCGGTGGGCGCCCGGCGCCGTCGCCGGTCAAGCAGGTGGCGCTGGATGCGGGCCTGCCCGTGCTGCAGCCGGAGCGCGGCCGCGACCCGGCCCTGCCGGGCCAGCTCGCCGCGCTCGCCGCCGACGTGGGCGTGAGCTGCGCCTTCGGCTTCCTGCTGCCGCCGCCGGTGCTGGCCGTCTTCCCGCACGGGATCGTCAACCTGCACTTCTCGCTGCTGCCCGGCTATCGTGGCGCCGCGCCGGTGCAGCGCGCGCTGCTGGACGGGGTCGAGGTCACCGGGGTCTGCACCTTCCTGATCGACGAGGGCATGGACACCGGCCCGCTGCTCGCCTGCCTCCAGGTGCCGGTGCTGCCGGAGGAGGACGCCGGCTCGCTCACCGCCCGCCTCGCCGAGATCGGCGCCGAGCTGGTGGTCTCGACCCTGAACGGGCTCGAGGACGGCAGTATCCGTCCACGGCCGCAGCCCCGGACCGGCGCCAGCCTCGCCCCCAAGATCGACCCCGCCGAGGCGCGGCTCGACTTCGGCGCGCCGGCCGCGCGCGTGGTCAACGCGGTGCGCGCGTTCACCCCGTCGCCGGGCGCCTGGACGACCTTCAGAGGCCGCCGGCTCAAGGTCGCGCGAGCGCGAGCCGTGCCGGAGGGCGCCGCCGAGGGCCTCGATCCCGGGCGGCTCCGCCTCGGTCCGGGGGGCCCGGCGGGCGCGCGGCTGCTGGCCGGCGCCGGCGGCGGTGCGGTCGAGCTGGTCACGGTGCAGCCGGAGGGCAGGCGGCCGATGTCGGGAGTGGAGTTCGCGCGCGGCGCCAGGCTGGGGGAGGAGGAGTGGCTCGGCCGTTGACCGGGCGACCGGCTGCCACGCGGCACCACGGCGAGGCGGCGGGCGCCCGCGACCTCGCCCTGGCCGCGCTGGCCCGGGTCGACCAGGGTGCCTGGGCCAATCTGGTGCTGCCCCGCCTGCTCGCCCGCTCAGGGCTGGCCGAGGGCGACCGCGCCGCGGTCACCGACCTGGTCTACGGGTCGCTGCGCATGCGCGGCGCGCTCGACCACGCCCTGCGGACGCTCTCGCGCCAGCCGCTCGACCGGCTCGAGCCGCTGGTGCTGCTTGGGCTGCGGCTCGGCGCCTATGAGCTGCTGTTTGCCGGGACGGCAACGCACGCCGCGCTGAACGAGGTGGTCGGTGCGGTGCGCCGTGCCGGCTCGCGCGGCCAGGCGGGCTATGTCAACGCGGTGCTGCGCCGGCTCGCGCTCGAGCCGCCAGCGTGGCCCGACCGCGCCGGGGACCCGGTCGGCTGGGCCATCAGCCGTGGCTCGCACCCGCGCTGGGTGGTCGAGGAGGCGCTGGACCGGCTCGGGGCGGAGGAGATGCTCGACCTGGTCGAGGCCGATAATCTGCGGCCGCAGGTGACGCTGCGGGTGACGCCGGGCCGGACCGGTCGCGACGAGCTGCTCACCGAGCTGGAGGTCGCCGGCGTGCCGGCGCGGCCAAGCCCGCTCTCGCCCGACTGCGTGCTGCTCGAGCGGGGCGACCCAGCCGCGCTCGGCGCCGTCCGCGAGGGCAGGGCGGTGGTGCAGGATGCCGCCTCCGCGCTGGTCGCCCCGGCGCTCGGCGCGGGCCCCGGCGACTTCGTGCTCGACCTGGCGGCCGGCCCCGGCGGCAAGGCTGGCCACCTGGCCGCGCTCGGCGCCGCGGTGCTCGCGGTGGAGCTGCACGCCGGGCGCGCCCGCATGGTGCGGGACACCGCCCGCCGCCTCGGCCTCGAGCGCCTGCTGGCGGTGGTGGGCGACGGCACCCGGCCGCCGGTCGGCGCCGGCGGCGCCGACGCCGCGCTGGTCGACGCCCCCTGCTCGAACCTCGGCACGCTCCGCCGGCGCCCGGAGGCGCGCTGGCGTCACGGCCCGGAGGAGCTCGAGCGCCTGGCGGCCCTGCAGCTGGAGCTGCTCGAGGCGGCGGTGGCCGCGATCCGTCCGGGCGGGCACGTGCTCTACTCGGTGTGCACCTGGACCAGGGCCGAGACCGACGAGGTGGTCGACGCCGCCCTGGCGCGCCACCGGGAGCTGGAGCCAGCCCCCCTGGCCGGCCCGGGCGCCCTGGCCGCGCCGGGCGCGCTGGCCTCGGCGCCCGCCCGGCGCCAATTTTGGCCGCACCGGCACGGGAGTGATGGGATATTTATCGCGCGACTGCGCAAGATCCGGTGATCGAGACGGCGTACGCTCACGTTCCCCGGCACTGGCCGATACCATCAACGGGACGCGGTCCGGGGCTCACCCGGACCGGCCGACACGAGGAGACCAGTGGTCCGACGTCTTGCCCCCTCGGTGCTCAACGCCGACCTCGCGTGCCTTGCCGACCAGGTGCGGCTGGTCGAGGACTCCGCGGACTGGATCCACCTGGACCTGATGGACGGTCACTTCGTGCCGAACCTGACCTTCGGTCCGCCGGTGATCGCCTCGCTGCGGCCCTACACCAGTCGCTTTCTCGATTGCCACCTGATGGTGGAGAATCCCGTCGAGCTTCTGCCCGCGCTTGCCGAGGCAGGTGCCGATAGGGTGACCATGCACGTCGAGGCACTGGACGATCCTGGTGGAGCGCTCGAGTCGGCGGCCGGTCACGGGCTCGGAGCCGGGCTGGCGCTGCGGCCCGGGACCGCGCTCGAGGCCGTGCTACCATGGCTCGACGCTCTGGACCTGCTGCTACCCATGACCGTCGAACCAGGCTACGGCGGCCAGGGGTTCCGCCGAGACGTGCTATCCAAGATCGCGGCAGCGCGCGATGCGATCGATCGTGCGGGCCGCCCTATCGCACTCGAGGTCGACGGCGGAGTCGGCAGAGCGACGCTCCCCGACTGTCGTGCCGCCGGTGCCGACGTGTTCGTGGTCGGGACCGCGATCTTCGAGGCCGAGGACCCGGCCGCCGCGGCCAAGACGTTCCGCACGCTGATTGACCAGGGGCCAGTGGCCCTGCCCAAGGATCGTGCTGGGGAGGCATAAGTGGTGGACGAGATGGTGCTGATCGCCGACGACGATCGCGACATCGTCCGCTTCGTCGAGGTCAACCTCCGGCTCGAGGGCTTCGAGGTGATTACCGCACACGACGGCAAGGACGCGCTCGCCAAGGCACTCGACCTGCAACCGAACCTCATCCTGCTTGACGTGATGATGCCGGGCATGGACGGCTACGAGGTGTGCACCAAGCTGCGCGCCGACGGTCGCAGCGCCCACATCCCGGTGATCATGCTGACCGCCAAGTCGCTGTCGGCCGACAAGGTCCTCGGCCTCACCGCGGGCGCCGACGACTACATCATCAAGCCGTTCGACCCGATGGAGCTGGTCGCCCGGGTCAAGACCACGCTGCGCCGCGCCAGCGAGATGCGGGCGCTGTCGCCGCTGACGGGCCTGCCCGGCAACAACCGCATCGAGCAGGAGATCCAGGCCCGCATGGAGCGCCACACGGCGATCGCGGTGGTGTACGCGGACCTGGACAACTTCAAGTCGTTCAACGACCGCTACGGCTTCCTGCGCGGCGACGAGGTGATCTCGCTGGCCGCCCAGGTGCTGCGTCTGGCCGCGCAGGAGAGCGCCGGCCTGGACGGCTTCGTGGGGCACATCGGCGGCGATGACTTCGTTGCGCTGGTTCCGCCGGATGAGTCGGAGGGCTTCGCCCGCCGGGTGATCGACTCGTTCGACGCGCGCATCCTGAGCCTGTACGACCCGGAGGACGCCGGCGCCGGCATGATCGAGGTCGAGGACCGCCAGGGGCAGCTGCGCCGCTTCCCGATCGTGTCGATCTCGCTCGGCGTGGCCTCCAACGCGCAGCGCTCGTTCTCGAGTCCCCGCGAGGTCGTCGCCACCGCCACCGAGCTCAAGAGCCTGGCCAAGAAGGACCAGGGCTCGAGCTACGCGATGGACCGCCGCGGCGGGTAGCGGCAGGTCCGGATCCGCGGGCGCGGCGGGCGCGGCCCTGCCGCCCGCCTGCCGCTGTCAGCCAGTCGACCTGGCTCCCGTCGGTGAGGCGACTGCGCCGGCGGCGGCTCCGGACTTCTATCCAGAATGGACACGTAGCTCGCCAGCGTGATCATTGCCCCGAGAAGCCAAGACTGGGTGATAGTTTCTCCTGCTGTGGTGTGAGCCGATTGAGGCGGTGAGGAACGGTGCAGGTGCACCACTCAGTGATCGGGCCGGGCCTCTCGGTGCGCTACGCCGCGTCCGAGTTCGAGCGGGTGACAGTGCGCACCAAGGAGGCCGTGGTGCCGGCGTGGGTGCGACGGCCCCACCGGCCAGCCACCGTCCCGCCCACGCCGACGTGGCTGGCCGGCGCTGTGCGGGCGCTGTCAGCCCTCGCGGCTGTGCTCTGGGGACGGGCTTCCGGCACCGTGGCGACGTTCGCGCGGTGGCTGCTCGGCCGGTCGCGGTGGGTGCTGGCCGTGGCCACCGCCCTGGTGGCGCTCGCCGTCGTCGCGACCGCCGTGGTCGTCTCCGACCGGGGCGGGGGCCCGGTGGCCAGACCCGGCCGGTTGCCGCGGCGCAGGGCTGCCCCGCCCCCGTGGTGCTGCCCGTGCTCACCGGGCCGATGATGGAGAGCATGGTGCGCAGGCTCGCGGTCGCGTTCCAGCACTCCAGGCACGCACCGTGCCGATCGGGCGACATCGAGGTGTTCCCGGCGCCGTCCTCCAGCGAGGCGGTCAACGTCATCGCGGTGGACTGGACGCGCGACGCACGGCGGCGGCTCGGTCCGAGGCCTTCGGTCTGGCTGCCCGACTCCAGCCTCGAGGTCGAGCGCGTCAACGCCAAGCTCAGCCGCGACGACAAGAAGCTGGCGGCGCTCGGATCGATCGCCACGGACCCGGTCGTGCTGGCGGTGCCGCGAGCGGTCAGGGCGCGGCTGCGGCTGGACCGGTCGGTGCCGTGGGACACCATCCTGCGCTGGGGACGGCGCCCCGCGGACGACCCGCAGGCGCTGCGCATCGTCCGCGCCGACCCGGCCTCCTCCACCGCGGCCCTGCTGGCGACCGCTGGGCTCTACGGCGCCGCCGGCGACCCGCACGCGGTGGAGCAGGTCCTGGAGCGCGCCGTCGGCGACGAGACCGTCGAGCTGTGCGACCGGGAGCAGATGGCGGGGGCCGGCGGGCGGCCGCCGCGCGCGGTGCTCGTCGCCGAGCAGGCGGTCCTCGCCAGCAACCGCGGTGCCCTCGGTGGCCCGTGCGGCACCTCCCGTCCCGCGGAGCCTCAGCGGCCCGGCGAGCCGATGAAACAGCTCGCCACGAATCTGCGGACCGCCCTCGAGGGCGGCTGAGGCCCGCGCGGAAGTCCCCACCGGGCCGCTAGTGCTACCCTCCTACCAGGAACGTCCTACGTCTCCGAGGCGGGGTGGAACTCCCCACCGGCGGTCAGAGCCCGCAACCCCCGGCGGTAACTCGCTGGGGTTGACCCTGTGGAAGTCAGGGGCCGACGGTCACAGTCCGGATGGGAGGAGACGAGGGAGCGGCGGCCGCGGCCGGGCGCTGCGATCCGCGCATCGCCTGTCATGGCCCCGGGTCTTCGTCATCCGCGCCTCGGAGCTGGCTGGAGGAGACGCGGTGGCAGCGATCAGAGACCCTCGTGACGCGGGCCCGGATACCGCCTCGAAGCTCGCGTGGATGCGGCGGGCCCTCGCCCTGGCGGAGCGGGGCCGCGGCGGCACCAGCCCGAACCCGATGGTCGGCGCCGTCCTGGTGCGCGACGGCCGGGTCGTCGGCGAGGGCTTCCACCGCGCCCCTGGCGAGCCCCACGCGGAGGCGCTGGCGCTGGCGCTGGCGGGCGCGCTGGCGGCCGGCGCGACCTGCTACGCCACCCTGGAGCCGTGCGCCCACCACGGGCGCACCCCGCCGTGCGCCGACGCGCTGGCCGGCGCCGGCGTCGCCCGGGTGGTGGCCGCCATGGAGGACCCCGACCCGCGCGTGCGCGGCAGCGGCTTCGCCCGCCTGCGCGCGGCCGGCGTCGCGGTCGAGATCGGCGTCGGCGCGGCCGAGGCCGAGGCGCAGAACGCCGCCTTCGTGACCCACCGGCGCCTGGGGCGGCCGAGGGTGACGCTGAAGGCGGCCGCGAGCCTGGACGGCAAGGTCGCCGCCCCGGACGGCACCTCGCGGTGGATCACCGGCGCGCCCGCGCGCGCCGACGCCCACCGCCTGCGCGCCGAGGCCGACGCCGTCGTGGTCGGCGCGGGCACCGCGCTGGCCGACGACCCGCGGCTCACCGTGCGGCTGCCCGGCTGGAGCGGCAGGCAGCCCCTGCGGGTGCTGGTGGACGCGGCCGGCCGCGTCGGCGCCGGCGGCCACCTGTTCGACGCCGGCGCCCCGACCCTGGTCGCGACCACCGCCGCGGCGCCCGCCGCGGCCGCCCGGGCCTGGACGGCCGCCGGCGCCGAGGTGCTGGTCTGCCCGGAGGTGCCCGCGGCGGCGGGTGGCGTCGACCTCGCCGATCTGGTGAAGGCGCTCGGCGCCCGCGACGTGCTGGAGCTCCTGGTGGAAGGGGGGCCGAGGCTGCACGCCAGCTTCTGGGAGGCCGGGCTGGCCGACCGCCTGGTGTGGTACCTCGCCCCGCTGGTGATCGGCGGGGCCGCTCCCGGCCTGCTGCCCGGCGTGGGCGCGGCGACCCTGGCCGACGCCGCCACGGTCCGCATCGAGTCGGTCGACCGCCTCGGGGACGATTTTCGTATCACGGGCTATCCAACGGCTACCCGGGAGGACTGATGTTCACGGGCATCGTGGAAGGACTGGGGCAGGTGGTCGCGCTGGGGCTCGCGCCCGGCGGCGGCGGCGCTCGGCTGCAGGTCGAGGCACCCTGGCTGGTCGGCGGGCTGGGGCTCGGCGACTCGGTGTCGGTCGACGGCTGCTGCCTGACGGTCACGGAGCTCCTCGGCGAGGGGTTCGCGGCCGACGTCATGGCCGAGTCGCTGCGCCGCACGGCGCTCGGCCGGCTCCGCCCGGGCGACGCGGTCAACCTCGAGCGGCCGCTGGCCCTCGGCGAGCGGCTCGGCGGCCACATCGTCCAGGGCCACGTCGACGGCACCGGCAGCGTGCTGGTCCGCCGCGCGCTGGGCGAGGGGCCCGCCGGCGGGCAGAGCGAAGAGCTGCGCATCGGCATCGACCCGGAGCTCGGCCGCTACGTGGTCTCCAAGGGCTCGATCACGGTCAACGGGGTCAGCCTCACCGTGGTCGAGGCCGGGCGCGGCTGGTTCTCGGTCGCGCTGATCCCGCACACCCTGGCGGTCACCAACCTCGGCCGGCTGCGCCGGGGCGACGAGGTCCAGGTCGAGGTGGACGTGCTGGCCAAGTACGTCGAGCGGCTGCTCGAGAGCGTGCCCGGAGGGGAGCGGCGGTGACCCGGTTCGCGACCATCCCGGATGCCGTCGACGCCATCGGCGCCGGCGAGATCGTGGTCGTGGTCGACGACGCCGACCGCGAGAACGAGGGCGACCTGATCATGGCCGCCGAGTTCGCCACCCCCGAGAAGATCGGCTTCTTCGTGCGGCACACCTCGGGCCTGATCGTCATGCCGATGCTCGGCCGGCGTCTGGACCAGCTCGACCTGCCGTTGATGGTGCAGCACAACACCGAGGCGCACCGCACCGCCTTCACCGTCTCGGTCGACGCCGCCGAGGGCACCTCCACCGGCATCTCCGCCGCCGACCGCTGCACCACGATCCGCACGCTCATCGACCCCGACACCAAGCCGGCCGACCTGCTGCGGCCCGGCCACATCTTCCCGTTGCGCTACCGCGAGGGCGGGGTGCTCAAGCGTGCCGGCCACACCGAGGCCGGCATCGACCTCGCCCGCCAGGCCGGCTGCTACCCGGCGGCGGTGCTGTGCGAGGTCGTCAGCCCCGACGGCGGCATGGCGAGCCTGCCGGAGCTGGAGCGCTTCGCCGGCGAGCACGACCTCAGGCTCATCAGCATCGCCGACCTGATCCGCTACCGGCGCCGCCGCGAGAAGCTGGTGAGGCGCGTGGCGGAGGCCCGCATCCCGACCCAGTGGGGCGACTTCGCCGCCTTCGCCTATGAGTCGGTGCTCGACGGCGAGCAGCACCTCGCGCTGGTCAGGGGGGACGTGGCCGGCAAGTCGAAGGTGCTGGTCAGGGTCCACTCCGAGTGCCTGACCGGCGACGCCTTCGGGAGCATGCGCTGCGACTGCGGCGCGCAGCTCCAGGGCGCGCTGCGCCGGGTCGCCGAGGCCGAGCAGGGCGTGGTGGTGTACCTGCGGGGGCACGAGGGCCGCGGCATCGGCCTGGCCCACAAGCTGCGCGCCTACAGCCTCCAGGAGCGCGGCCGCGACACCGTCGACGCCAACCTCGAGCTGGGCCTGCCGGTGGACGACCGCGAGTACGGCATCGGCTCGCAGATCCTGGTCGACCTGGGGATCACCACCATGCGGCTGATGACCAACAACCCGGCCAAGTACGGCGGCCTGGACGGCTACGGCCTCGAGATCGTGGAGCGGGTCCCGCTGGAGACCTACCCCAACCCGGAGAACCTCAGCTACCTGCGCACCAAGCGCGAGCGCATGGGCCACCTGCTGGAGCTGCCCGAGGTGGAGCTGCCCGACGTGGCGGGCGAGGAATGACCGAGGAGGTTGCCATGGGCCAGGTCTACCAGGGGGGGCTGGAGGGGGCGGGCCGTCGGTTCGCGATCGTGGTGAGCCGCTTCAACCGGCTGGTCACCGACCCGCTGCTCGCCGGCGCGAGGGAGGCGCTGGCGCGTCATGGCGTTGCCGGCGCGGACGTGGACGTGGCCTGGGCGCCTGGCTCGTTCGAGCTGCCGCTGGCGGCGCAGCGGCTGGCCCAGACCGGCCGCTACGCGGGCGTGATCGCGCTCGGCGCGGTGGTTCGGGGCGCGACCGCCCATTTCGAGCACGTCGCCGGCCAGGCGGCGGCGGGGCTTGCCGCGGTGACCCTCCAGACCGGTGTGCCGGTCGCCTTCGGGGTGCTCACCACCGACACGATGGAGCAGGCGCTGGACCGCGCCGGCGGCAAAGCCGGCAACAAGGGGGCGGAGGCGGCCCTGACCGTCCTCGAGATGGCCGCCCTGCTCGAGTCCGTCGACAAGGGATAGAAAGGACGCACCGAGGTGCTGAAGGTCGTGCTGCCCAAGGGGAGCCTGGAGCGGGCCACGCTGCGCCTGTTCGAGGCGGCGGATCTGCCGGTCAAGCGCGGGAGCGACCGCGACTACCACGGCACGATCGACGACCACCGGGTCGAGCGGGTCTCGCTGCTGCGCCCGCAGGAGATCCCCCGCTACGTCGAGGAGGGGTTCTTCGACCTCGGCATCACCGGCCGCGACTGGATCGAGGAGACCGGCAGCAAGGTCGTGTCGCTGGCCGAGCTCTCGTACTCCAAGCAGACCACCAGCCCCATCCGGGTGGTGCTGGCCGTCCACCGCGACCTCGGCATCACCAGCCCGGACCAGTTGCAGCCCGGCCTTCGGGTCTCCACCGAGCTGCCCAACCTGACCAAGCGCTACTTCGACGAGCTGGGGCTGCCCGCGCGGATCTTCCCCTCCTTCGGCGCCACCGAGGCCAAGGTGCCAGAGATCGTCGACGCCGTCGTCGACCTCACCGAGACCGGCTCGACCCTGCGCAACCACGGCATGGTGGTGATCGACACCCTGCTCACCTCGTACACCGAGGTGGTCGCCAACGCCGAGTCGGCCGCCCAGCCGGAGCGGCGCCAGGCCATGGAGGAGCTGGTCACGCTGCTGGTGGGCGCCCTGGAGGCACGGTCCAAGACGCTCATCAAGCTCAACGTGGCCCACGCCGATCTGGGTCGCGTCATCGAGGTGCTGCCGGCGATGAAGGCGCCGACGATCACCGCGCTGGCGGACTCCGGCTACCACGCGGTCGAGGCGGTGGTCGACAAGGCGGGGATCAACCGCCTGATCACCGCGCTCAAGGCGGCCGGCGGCTTCGACATCCTCGAGGTGCCCATCGCCAAGATCGTGGCCTGACCAGGCCATTTCCACGCCAGGCCGCGCCGGCCGCGGGCCGGTCCGGCGCGCCGGAGCAGGCTTCGGGATGGATTTTCTTTCGACAGTCTTGAGGTCTTTGCGCTCCGCGCTTGTGCGCATCTTGCGTGTGTATTACAGTCCGCGCGCCCGGCCGGGATGCCCGAGCAACAGGTGTCGGGACGGTCGGGGAAGGACAGGAGGGAGCACGTTGCCTGAAGGCACCGTCAAGTGGTTCAGCAACGAGAAGGGCTACGGGTTCATTGCCCGGCAGGGAGGCGATGACGTCTTCGTGCACTTCTCGGCCATTCAGATCGACGGCTACAAGACCCTGACCGAGGGCCAGACCGTCGAGTTCGAGATCACCAATGGCCCGAAGGGCCCGCAGGCCTCGAACGTCCGACCGCTTGCGTAGGGAGCAGGAGCCTTCGTCGCAAGAGCTTCCGGCAACCAAAGACCTCCGCAAGGCTCGCGCAGCGGCCCCGTCTGAACCAGACGGGGCCGTTACCTGTTCGGATCAGTCCTGCCCTGGCACCCAGAGCCCGCTGGGACGGTGCACGTTGGGCTCATCCCGGGCCGGCTGGGCCGGCTGGGCCGGCTGGGCGGGGGTCGGCCGCTCGGCCGGCGCGGGCCCAGCCGAGGCGCTGGATGCCTGCGCATAGGTCATGCGCAGGTCGGCCAGGGCCTCGTGCAGCCGGCCCTCGTCCTGGCCGAGATGGCCCCGCACGGCGCCGATCAGGCCGCCGAACGCGTCGATCAGCACGCGGGCGGCATCCAGGTCGCGGAAGCGCTGGTACTGCTCTGGCGGGATGCCGAGGCGGACGTAGGCAAAGGTGGCCAGGTGGGCGGCGGCCTGCGCGACCACGTCGCCGACCGGGGCGGTGGCGAGCTCGTCGCGGAGCTGCCGCATCGCCTCGGCCTGCGCCGCCTGTTCGTCCTGCTCAGGCCCGGCATCAGGGTTGCTGCGCTGGTTCATGGTCTGCTCTCCGGCCCTCCACAGGTGTTCGGGACAATATCGACACTGGACGGTGGCGACTGCTACAGTACCTTTGTGATCGGGCCACGTTAGGCCCGATCAGGTGCATATGGCGAAGTAGGAGCGAGGGCTTCTCACCTCCAGGCCGGTTCGAGCTACGGAGGTCACCGCGACCGCCACCTGGTTGGCAGGGTGGGGCGGCCCTCGGGCCGCCTTTTTGCTTTTTGGCCTGGGGTGTGGGGAGTCAAGTGCCGCCGGCCCGTGCTCCAGGTCCCGAAGGAGGGATGTTGCATCAGCGTTGAGCCGAGAATCAACGACCGTATCCGGGCGCCTCAGGTCCGGGTGGTCGGTGCCGACGGCGAGCAGCTCGGGGTGATGGACACCCAGGCTGCACTGCGGATCGCCGGCAGCGCGGATCTCGATCTGGTCGAGGTCGCGCCGCTGGCCCGCCCGCCGGTGGCAAAGATGATGGACTACTCGAAGTACAAGTACGAGCAGGCCATCAAGGCCAAGGAAGCCAGGCGCAAGCAGAACCTGGTGGTCCTCAAGGAAATGAAGATGCGGCCCAAGATTGACGATCACGACTATGAAACGAAGAAGGGCCACGTCGAGCGGTTCCTGAAGCAGGGCCACAAGGTCAAGGTGACCATCATGTTCCGCGGCCGGGAGATGGCGCACACCGAGCTCGGCCGGCGCCTGCTCGAACGACTGGCCACCGACATCGTGGACATCGCCCAGGTCGACAGTCCGGCTCGGCAGGATGGCCGCAATATGATCGCGGTGTTCTCGCCGCGCAAGAGCGCCGTGCAGCCGAGGGGCGGGAGCCCGGGAGGGCGACCCGCCCCGGTTCGCACACCCTGAGACGGAGGGTCCGGGGAACCCCGGGTGGAACCTCGAGGGTGCCCCGGACCATCAGGCTGAAGAGCCAGAGCAGCAAGGAAACAGGGAGACCACGTCCGTGCCCAAGATGAAGACCCACCGTGGCGCCGCCGCCCGGTTCGGTGTCACCAAGAACGGCAAGCTGATGCGCCGTCACGCCAAGCTCAACCATCTGCTGGCGAAGAAGACCTCGAGCCAGAAGCGGCGCCTGGGACGCAGGTCCGTCGTCGCCGCCGGCGACCGGCGCCTCGTGCGGCGCCTGCTGGGGCGGTAATCGACCAGAACAGCCATCGCATCTGAGAAAGTCGGAGATCCGTCCAATGGCACGAGTCAAGCGAGCAGTGCACGGAGCCAAGGCCAAGCGGGCCACGATGGAGCTTGCCAAGGGGTACCGGGGCAGCCGGGGGCGCCACTACCGCGCCGCCAAGGAGCAGGTCATGCACTCGCTCCGCTACGCCTACCGGGACCGGCGGGCGCGCAAGGGCGACTTCCGGGCCCTCTGGATCGCCCGCATCAACGCGGCAGCCCGCGCCGAGGGTCTGACCTACAACCGTTTCATCGCCGGCCTGCGCGGCGCCGGGATCGAGGTCGACCGCAAGGTGCTGGCCGACCTCGCCGTGACCGACCGGGCCGCCTTCGCCGCGCTGGTCGCGGCCGCCCGGGAGGGCCTCAACGGGCGCGCGTCCTAGCCTCCGGCCGGTACCTGCCAAGACCGTGAACGTGATCACGAGTGCGAGGAACCCCGCTGTGGTGGCAGCGCGCAAGCTCGCCCGCGGTGACGGCCGCGCGCGCGGCCGCAGCGGCCACTTCCTGCTGGAGGGCGCAGCGGGCATCGCGGCCGCGCTGGCGGCCGGCAGCCCGCCGGCACGGCTGTTCGCCACGGCGCAGGCCGCGGCCCGGTACCAGGACCTGGTCGCGGCCGCGCGCGACGGCGGCGCCGAGGTCAGCGTCGTCGGCCCCTCGCTGCTCGCCGACCTGGCCCAGACCGTGACGCCCCAGGGGCTGGTCGCGGTCCTGCCCAGCGTGGTGCGGCCCCTCGACGGCCTGCCGCCACACCCGCGCCTGGTCTGCGTGCTGGCCGAGGTGCGTGACCCCGGCAACGCCGGCACCGTGCTGCGGGCCGCCGACGCCTTCGGCGCCGACGCCCTGGTGACCACGGCGGGCTCGGTCGACGTGGAGAGCCCCAAGGCGGTGCGGGCCTCGGCGGGAAGCCTGTTCCACCTGCCGGTGGTCGCCGGCGCCGGCTGGCCGCAGCTCGCCGCGGCGCTGCGCCGGCGCGACCTCTGCCTGGTCGGCGCCGACCCCCACGCCGAGGCCGGCGTCGAGCAGGCACCGCTCGAGCGGCCCTGCGCCCTGGTGCTCGGCAACGAGGCGCACGGCCTGCCACCCGCGGTCCGCGCCGACCTGGACCTGATCGTGCGGCTGCCGCGGTACGGCAGGGCCGAGAGCCTGAACCTCGCCGCGGCCGCCGCGGTGCTGCTGTACGAGTGCGCCCGCCGCCAGCGGGAGGCCGCCGATGGCCGATGACCTGTACCTGGAGGCCCTGCCCGACGCGGTGGTGGTGGTCGGGGCGGACGGGCGCATCAGCTACGCCAACCTCGCCGTCGAGCGCCTGGCGAAGCTCGCCGTGGCCGAGCTGACCGGCCGCCCGCTCGACGACGCCCTGCCGCTGCGGGACGGCGCCGGCAACGCCTGGTGGGCCTGCTCCACCCGGCTCCGGCAGCTCCCGGGCGTGCGCCGCACCCCGCCACGCGAGCTGCAGCTGGTGCTCGGCGGCCGGGTGGTGCCGGTGGAGCTGGCCGCCACCTTCCTGCGCGACCCCCGGGGACGCCTCACCGAGGTGCTGTGCGTGCTGCGCGACGACTCCGCCCGCGGGCGCGCCGACGTCACCCGTGCCGAGCTGATCTCCACCCTGGCCCACGAGCTGCGCTCGCCGCTCACCAGCGTCAAGGGCTTCACCTCGACCCTGCTGCACCGCTGGGACCGGTTCCCCGACGACCAGAAGCGCTTCATGCTCAACACCGTCAACCGCGACGCCGACCGGGTCACGCGCCTCATCAACGAGCTGCTCGACGTCTCCCGCATCGAGGCGGGACGGCTCGAGCTCAAGCGGCGCATGGTCGAGGTCCCGAGGGTCGCGCAGGACATCGTCGCCCGCTTCCAGCTCGAGCCCGACGGGCACACCTTCGAGATCTCGTTTCCGGACGACTTCCCGGAGGTCTATGCTGACGCGGACAAGATCGCGCAGGTCCTGACCAACCTGGTGGAGAACGCGGTGAAGTACTCGGACAGCGGCAGGGTGACCGTCGACGGCGAGGCCACGGAGGGCGCCGTCGAGGTCGCCGTGCGCGACCAGGGGATGGGCATCCCCGCCGACCAGATCCCGCTGATCTTCACCAAGTTCTACCGGCGCGGCGGCCGCGGCGCGCCCAGCGGGCTCGGGCTCGGGCTCTACATCGCCCGCGGCCTGGTCGAGGCGCACAGCGGTCGCATCTGGGCCCGCTCGGAGCCCGACAGCGGCACCGAGGTCCGATTTCGCCTGCCCCTGTCGGGGCCTGGAGCAGCTTCCGGCGAGTAGCCGGCGCGCCAGCGGCCCGGCGGGGGCGAGCGCTCAGCGCACCTGGCCCTCTCCGGGCCTGCCCAGCGCGATCCGCCCTCGAGGATCGCCTCCCATGCGTGAAGGAGCCTGAACGATGCGCAACGATCCCGACCTGGACGCCGTGGTCGCCGCCGGGCGCGCGGCGATCGCCGCGGCCGGTGACCTCGACGCGCTGCGCGAGGCAGAGCAGCGGCACCTGTCGCGGCGCTCGCCGCTGGGCGAGGCGCAGCGCGCGCTCGGCTCGCTGGCGCCCGAGGCGCGCCGCGCGCTCGGCCAGCGGGTCAACCAGGCACGCGCCGCGCTGCAGGCCGCGCTGGCCGCGCGGCGCCTCGAGCTGGAGGCCGCCCGCGACGCCGCCCTGCTCGAGGCCGAGCGCATCGACGTCACCCTGCCCGGCCGGGTGCCGCCGCGGGGCACCATCCACCCGGTCACCCGCACCACCGACGAGATCGTCGACATCTTCATCGGCCTCGGCTACAAGGTCGCCGAGGGGCCAGAGGTCGAGACCGACTGGTACAACTTCGAGGCGCTGAACTTCCCGCCCGACCACCCGGCGCGCTCCATGCAAGACAGCATGCTGGTGGAGGGTACGGGCCCCGACGGCAGCCCGCTGCTGCTGCGGACCCAGACCTCGCCGGTGCAGATCCGCACCATGCAGGCGGGCCCGCCACCGGTCTACGTGGTGGCCCCCGGGCGCTGCTACCGGGCCGACACCGCGGACGCCACCCACATCCCGGTGTTCCACCAGATCGAGGTGCTGGCGGTGGACGACGGGCTGACCATGGGGGACCTGAAGGGCACCATGCTGGCGTTCGCCCGCGCCTACTTCGGCGAGGAGCGCGAGATCCGCCTGCGCCCCTCGTACTTCCCGTTCACCGAGCCGAGCGCCGAGGTCGACGTCTCCTGCTTCGTCTGCGGCGGCCGCGGCTCCGGCTGCCGGACCTGCCACGGCCAGGGCTGGATCGAGCTGCTCGGCTGCGGCATGGTCCACCCCAACGTGCTGCGCGCCGGCGGCTACGACCCGGACAAGGTGTCCGGCTTCGCCGCCGGTACCGGGATCGAGCGGCCCTACCTGCTCCGCTCGGGCCTGGCCGACCTGCGCACTCTCACCGACAACGACCTTCGCTGGCTGGCCAGCGTGTAGCAGTCCAAAGGAGCGACCGATGCGGGTTCCACTCTCCTGGCTGGCCGAGCACGTCGATCTCGGCGGGGTGCCGGCCACCACACTGGCCGATCGGCTCACCTTCGCCGGAGTCGAGATCGAGCGTGTCGACCGGGTCGGGGAGGACATCGGCGGCGTGCTGACCGCGCGCGTGCTCGAGGTCGCCCGCCACCCCGGCGCCGACCGGCTCGCCCTGGTCACCGTCGAGGCCGGCGGCGAGCCGCGCGAGGTGGTGTGCGGCGCCCACAACTACGCCCCCGGTGACGTGGTGCCCTGGGCGGCGCCCGGCGCCAAGCTCCCCGGCGGCCTCGAGGTCGGCCGCAAGCAGGTGCGCGGCACCTGGTCGGACGGCATGCTGGCCTCGGCCAGGGAGCTGGGGGTGTTCGACGACCACACCGGCATCCTGGTGCTGCCGCCGGACACCAGGGTCGGGGCCGACCTGGTCGAGGAGGTCGGCCTGCGCGACACGGTGCTCGACGTCAAGACCGCCGCCAACCGCGGCGACCTGCTGTCCATGCGCGGCATCGCCCGCGAGGCCGCGCTGGTGCTCGGCATCGACCTGAAGCCGCTCGACCTCAGCGTGCCCGAGACGGGCCCGCCCGTCGACGGCCTCGCCTCGGTCGAGGTCGAGGACACCGAAGGCTGCCCGCTGTACATCGCCAGGGTGATCGCGGGGCTGGACGCCGCCCGCCCCGCGCCGCTGTGGATGGCGCGGCGCCTGTACCTGTACGGCCAGCGGCCGCTGGGCGCGGTCGTCGACGTCACCAACTACCTGCTGCTCGACCAGGGTCAGCCGCTGCACGCCTTCGACCTCGACCTGGTGCCGGGCCACCGCATCCTGGTGCGGCGCGCCCGCGACGGCGAGGTGCTGCGCACCCTGGACGGCCGCGACCGCGTGCTCGATCCCGGCGACACCCTGATCACCTCGGGCGAGCGGGCGCTGGCGCTGGCCGGGATCATGGGCGGCGAGGAGACCGAGGTGCGCGCCACCACCAGGCGGGTGCTGCTCGAGTCCGCCCACTTCCCGCCCGCCGGCGTGCGCCGCACCATGCGCCGGCTCGGCATGAGCCCTGAGGGCGGCCAGCGCTGGGCCCGCGGGGTCGACCCGGCCGGCGCCGGACCCGTGTGCGACCAGGCGGCCGCGCTCATGGCCAGTCTCGCCGGCGGTGCCGTCGCCCGCGGACGGCTCCAGGCCGGCCCGGGCGCACGCGAGCGCGAGGCGATCCGCCTGGACTGGCACCGCTCCGCCGAGCGGCTCGGCGCGCCGGCCGACCCGGCCTTCGCCGCCGAGCACCTGCGCAGCGTCGGCTGCGCGGTCCAGGCGCGCCCCGGTGGCGAGCTCCTCGCGGTCCCGCCGACCTGGCGCTTCGACCTCGAGCAGTGGGCCGACCTCGAGGAGGAGGTCGCCCGCCGCTGGGGCTACCACAACCTGCCGACGACGCTGCCCGGGACCACCGGCGGGCGCCTCACCAGGGAGCAGCGCCTGCGCCGCCGCACCCGCGACCTGCTCGCCGGCATGGGCCTCACCGAGGTCCTCACCTACCCGTTCCTCTCCCAGGCCGACCTGGACCGGCTGGAGCTGCCGGCCGACGACCCCCGCCGCCGCACCCTGCGGGTGGTCAACCCTATCAGCGAGGAGGCGCCCGAGCTGCGCACCACCCTGCTCGCCGGCCTCGCCGAGGTCGCCGGGCGCAACCTCGCCCGTGGCCTTGCCGGCACCGCCTTCTACGAGCTGGGCGCGGTCTTCCTGCCCCAGGGCGACGGCGAGCTGCCGGCGGAGCCGCACATGCTCGGGGCGATGCTGGCCGGTCGGCGCCAGGCCGGACGCTTCGACGACCCCGTCCCGCCCTATGGGTTCGCCGACGTCAAGGGCGTGGTCGAGGGCCTGGTCGCGGCGCTCGGGGTCGACGGCGTCAGCTACCGGCCCGAGGAGCCGATGCCCTACCACCCGGGCCGCTGCGCGGCGGTGCGCCTGGGTGAGACGCCGATCGGCGTGCTCGGCCAGCTCCACCCGCGGGTCGCCGCTGCGCTCGACCTGCCGGCGGCGAGCTTCGCCCTGGAGCTGGAGCTGACCGCGCTGCTCGAGGCCGCGCCGGCCACGATCCCGGCGTCCACCCCCTCGCCCTACCCGGAGCTCGGCTTCGACGTCGCGTTCATCGTGCCGCCGGGGGTGGCGGCCGCGGCGCTGGAGGCCACCCTGGCCGAGGCGGCCGGGGAGCTGCTCGCCAGGCTGGCGCTGTTCGACGCCTACGAGGGCGACCCGCTGCCGGTGGGGCACCGCAACCTGGCCTACCGGGTCGCGCTGCAGGCGCCCGACCGGACCCTGAGCGACGGCGACGCCGCGGCGGTACGCGAGCGCATGGAGCGGCTCGCGCGTGAGCGCCTCGGCGCGACGCTCCGCACCATCTGATCGATTCGATCCCTGATCGGTCCCGGGGGGCTGCCTTTCCGGCCCGCGCGCCGTAGGCTTGGTCTGGGGGCCAGCGCGGGTCCCAGAAGGAGGGGCGGTGGTCGATTACACGGTCGCGGGGGTGGAGGGCGGCGTGTGCGCGCCCAGAGGGTTCCGAGCAGCCGGGGTCAACGCCGGGCTCGCCCCTGGTCCCGGGCCCGATCTCGCCCTGCTCACCAGCCAGCAGACCGCCACCGCGGCCGGCAGGTTCACCACGCACCGCTTCGCCTCGGCGCCGGTGCGGTGGACGAGGGCGCGGATTGCCGAGACCGGCCAGGCACGGTCGGTGCTGGCCCACGCTGGCAGCGCCAACGCGGCCACCGGTCCCCAGGGGGACGCCGACGCCGCCACGCTCGCCAGCCTCTGCGCGCAGGCGATCGGCTGTGGCCCCGAGGAGATCCTGCTGCTCGGCACCGGCGCGATCGGCGCCCGCCTGCGGCTCGAGCACGCCGCGGAGGGCGCCGAGAAGGTCGCCGCCGCGCTCGGGCGGCGCGGCTCGATCGACCTGGCCAGGGCGCTGGCCGGCTCGGGCGGGGTGGCCCGCGAGCACGCCGTCGCGGTGGCCTGGGCGGAGGGGGAGGTCCGCATCGGCGGGGTGGCCAAGTCGTCGATGCCGTTCGCGCCGTCGTTCGCCACCACCCTGGTGCTGCTGACCACCGACGCGACCGTCGACCCGCCGCTGCTGGACAGCCTGCTGGGTCGCGCCGTCGGCCGCTCCTTCGAACGGGTGCTGGTCGACCAGGGGCCGGGCATGGGTGACGCCGCCGTGGTGCTGGCCAACGCCACCGCGGCGGCGCCGCCGCTGGTCCCCGGATCGGACGGCGCCGCGGCGTTCGAGGCGGCCCTCGCCTACCTCTGCGAGTCCCTGGCCGAGCAGCTCGCCATGCGCGTGCCCGGCACGCGCAAGCTGGTGGTGGTCACCGTGCACGGGGCCGTCAGCCACGCCGACGCGCTGGCCGCGGCCCGGGCGGTGGCAGGCTCGCTCGCGCTGCGCGTCGCGCTCGCCTCCGGGGTGCCCGCCTGGCCGGCGGTGCTCGACGGCCTCGACCGGGCCGAGGTCGCCTTCGACCCCGCCCGGGTGGGCGTGCGCTTCGGCCCGGTCACGGTGGTGGCCGGCGGCCAGGTCGCCCAGCACGACGAGCGCGCGGCCGCCGCCGTGGCCGGGAAAGGCCAGGTCGACCTGGCCGTTGATCTGGGCGTCGGCGCCGCCGCCGCCACCGTCACCACCACCGACCTGCCGGGGGAGGCGCTGGGCAGACTGACCTTCGAGTGAGCGCGGACGAACCCGGCCGCGGCGCGCTCAACGTCTGGCCTGGCGGGTTGGGCGCATGGCAGACTGAACGCTCCGGTCGTCCCGGGGCGGCCGGCGCTCGAGTCGAGCCTCCTACCTGAAAGGCCTTGCATGGTGCCCAATCGCGTGCTCGTCGTCGAGGATGACGCGGGTGTGCGCGGCCTGCTCCAGACCGTCCTGGAGGACGAGGGACTCGAGATCGTGCTCGCCGCCGACGGCGAGGAGGGCCTGCGGCTCGCTCGGGCGGTCGACCCGGCGGTCGTGCTCATCGACGTCATGATGCCCGGCCTCGGCGGCCCTGAGGTGATCCGCCGCCTCCGCCGGCCGGACGGCTCGCTGCCGTTCGCGGTCCTGGTGCTCACCGGGGCGGTCGAGAGCGTCGAGCCCCTCCGCGACGAGCTGGGGGGGGACGCGATCCTCGAGAAACCGTTCGACATCACCAAGCTGGCCGAGCGGGTCAAGAGCCTGGCCAGCCAGGTTGACCAGGGGAGCTCCCGATGACCAAACGCGACTTCCTCACCTCCGACGACATGTCCGGCGACGAGCTCATCGCCCTGCTCGACGGCGCCGACCGCCACAAGGCCGAGCGGCGGCCCCGGTCGACCCTGGACGGCCGCACCATCGCGCTGATCTTCGAGAAGCCCTCCACCCGCACGCGGGTCTCCTTCGAGGTGGCCGTGAACGAGCTGGGAGGCCACCCGCTTCCGCTGGTCGGCGCCGACCTGCAGATCGGCCGTGGCGAGACGCTGGAGGACACCGCCGCGGTGCTGTCACGCTACGTCCACGCGATCGTGCTGCGGACCTTCGCCCAGGAGAACCTCGAGCGCCTGGCCAGGGCCGGCTCCATCCCGGTGATCAACGCGCTGTCCGACTACGCCCACCCCTGCCAGGCCCTGGCCGACCTGCAGACCATCCGCGAGCGCCGCAAGCAGCTCGAGGGCCTGCGCCTGGCCTACCTCGGCGACGGCAACAACGTCTGCCACAGCCTGCTGATCGCCTGCACCAAGGTGGGCATGCACATGGCCGTGGCCACTCCCGCCGGCTATGAGCCGATCCCGCAGGTGGTGCGCCGTGCCACCGAGATCGCGGGCGAGACCGGCGGCAGCGTCGAGCTGACCCACGACCCCAAGGCCGCGGCCAGGGACGCCGACGTGCTCTACACCGACGTGTGGGCGTCGATGGGCCAGGAGCTCGAGCACGGTGAGCGTGCCCTGATCTTCAAGCCCTACCAGCTCTCGACCGACACGGTGGCAGCCGCCTCGAGCGACGTGGTGGTGCTGCACTGCCTGCCCGCGCACCGCGGTGAGGAGATCACCGCCGACGTCCTGGACGGCCCCAACTCCGCCGTCTTCGACCAGGCCGAGAACCGCCTGCACACCCAGAAGGCGTTGCTGTCGTGGCTGTTGACGGGCTCCCCGGACCCGAGCTGAGCGTGGTGGCGCGCCCGCCACGGTCGACCAGGATCCTCTGGCCGATCGCCGCGGGCATGGCGGCGGTGGCGGCCAGCACGCTCACCACCGCCGCGGCCGCGGCCGCGGCGGGCAGGCAGGCGGACCTCGCGCTGCAGCCGGCGGAGCTGGCCCTGCGTGTCGGGCTGCTGCTCGCCGCCCCCTGCGCGGGAGCGCTGCTGGCGGCGGTGGTGATCCCCCGCGGTGGGGGCCGGCCGGCGGTGACCGCGGTGGGCATCGGCGTGCCGGTCGGGCCGCTGCTGGTGCTCCGGCTCGACCGCATGGGCGAGTTCGGCGCGCTCCCGGTCCTGCTGACCGCGGCGGTGCTGGTGCTCTGGGGGGTCGCCGGCGCGCTGCTGGCCGCCGGCTGGTGGCGGCGCCCGGACCGCATGGTCGGGCGCACCGCCCTGCCCGGCGCCGCCCCCGAGCCCGGCGCCGGGCCAGAGGCCCCCGATGCGCCGGCGGAGACCTCCCACCTGCCGCCGGCGGTCCCGCCCGACCCGCGCTGACCGCCGCGGGCGCGCCGCACGCGAGTAGCCTCTCCCGGGGTGACCGACATGGCATGGGTGAACGAGCAGATCGCCGGCGTCTTCCGCGAGCTGGCGGAACTGCTCGAGCTGCGCGGTGAGCAGGGCTTCCGGGCGCGCGCCTACGACCGGGCGGCGCGCGCCCTGTCCGGCTACGGCGCCGACCTGGCCACGCTGTCCGACAAGGAGCTGGCCGCCATCTCCGGGATGGGCAGGTCCATGGCCGCCAAGGTGCGCGAGTACCTGGAGCGCGGCAGCGTGGGCGCCCTCGAGGAGCTGCGCGCCGAGGTGCCCGAGGGCCTCCGCGTGCTGGTGCGGGTCCCGGGCGTGGGGCCGCGCAAGGCCCGGCTGATCCACGAGCGCCTCGGCGTGTCGAGCGTCGACGACCTGACCAGGGCGGTCGCGAGCGGCCAGATCGCCGCGCTGCCCGGCATGGGCGCGCGTACCGAGGAGAACCTGAAGCGCGCCCTGGAGCGGATGGCCACGGGCATCTCGGGCATCCCGCTGGCCACCGCCCTGCCCATCGCCGAGTCCCTGCGCGACCAGCTCGCCACGGTCGCCGGGGTGAGCCGGGTCGAGGTGGCCGGCTCGCTGCGGCGCATGAAGCCGGTGGTCCACGACATGGACCTGCTCGCCGCCGGCGACGAGCCCGGCGAGATCACCCGCGCCTTCACCCGGCTCGCCGGGGTCGCCGAGGTGGCCGCCGTTGGCGACACCAAGGCCTCGATCCGCACCAGGGAAGGCCACCAGGTCGACCTGCGGGTGGTCCGGGCCGCCGCCTGGGGCGCGGCGCTGCAGTACTTCACCGGCTCCAAGGAGCACAACGTGAAGGTGCGCGAGCTGGCCGTCAAGCAGGGCCTCAAGCTCTCCGAGTACGGCCTGCACACGCGCGAGGGCGAGCTGGTGGTGGCCGAGGACGAGGAGGTCGTCTACCAGCGGCTGGGGCTCGCGTGGGTGCCGCCGGTGCTGCGCGAGGACCGTGGCGAGGTGGAGGCGGCGCGTGCCGGCGAGCTGCCCCGGCTGGTGGCCCTGCAGGACGTGCGCGGCGACTTCCACTGCCACACGGACATGTCCCCGGACGGCACCGCGCCGCTGGCGACCATGGTCGACGCCGCCCGCGCCCGCGGCTACCGCTTCCTGGCCATCACCGACCACGCGGAGCGGCTGTCCTTCAGTGCCGCGACCCGCGAGGACTTCCTGCGGCAGCGCCGGCTGCTGCGCGAGCTGGAGCGCCGCCGCGGCGACATCCGGCTGCTGCACGGCGTCGAGCTGAACATCGGCGCCGACGGCAGCCTCGACTACGACGACGAGTTCCTCGAGGGCTTCGACGTCCTGGTCGCCAGCGTCCACGACCGCCTGGACGCCTCGCGTGAGGAGCTGACCGCCCGCCTGGTGCGCGCCTGCGAGCACCCCGCCGTCAACGTCATCGGCCACCCGACCGGCCGGCTGCTCGGCAGGCGCCCGGCCGGTGACGTGGACCTGGAGGCGCTGTGCCGGGCCGCCGCCCGCAGCGGCACCGCGCTGGAGGTCAACGGCTCGCCGGAGCGCCTCGACCTGGGCGACGAGGCGCTGCGCGTGGCCAGCCGGCACGGCGTGCGGCTGGCGTTCGGCTCCGACAGCCACGGGCCCGGGCACCTGGCCAACCTGCGCTTCTCGGTGGCCACCGCGGGACGCGGCTGGATCACCGGCGAGCAGGTGGTCAACACGCTGCCCGAGCGGGAGCTGCGGCAATTCCTGGCCAAGGGCCGCCCGGTCGAGGTGGAGGCCTACGACGGCTCGGGCAGAGACCCGGCGAGCCACGCCTATCGCGGCCAGACCCGACGCAACGCGGTGATGTTCGGCCCGCCCGGCCGCCTGTACGTCTATTTCACCTACGGGATGCACTACTGCGTGAACGTGGTCTGCGCCCCGGCGGGCGTGGCCCAGGCGGTCCTGCTGCGGGCGGGGGAGCCGGTGCTCGGCGCCGACCTGATGGCGGCCCGGCGTCCCGCCAGCAGCCGCCGCGACCTGGCCCGCGGACCGGCGCGCCTGACCGAGGCGCTGGCGCTGGGCGCCTGGGCCAACGGCGCCGACCTGCACGCCGGGCCGGTCCTGCTCACCCAGGGCTGGCCGGTGGCGGACGCGGAGGTCGCCTGGACCGGCCGCGTCGGCGTCTCGGCCGGCGCCGAGCGCCCCTGGCGCGCCCTGGTCACCACCAGCCGCCACGTCTCGCCCGGCCGCCCCGGCCCGGCCGCCAGGCGCCGCCGACCGTCCTGAGCGGGCATCGCCGGCCCACCGCCGCCTGGCTGTGGAGGCCCGCTCCGGCCCGCCGCGCCGTGCTAGCATCGGCGCGACCAGCAGCGCCGCGGAGTGCCCGTGAGCAGCGGTGATTGCCGGTCGAACCCGTGAACGCCGCCGTGCCTGGAGGTTCCCTGGTGCCCACGTCCGAGGGGGTCGAGGAGCAGCTCCGCGTGCTGACGGCCGGGGTGGCCGAGGTGCTGCCCGCCGGCGCCCTGGCCGAGCGCCTCGCGGCTTCCCTGGCCGAGCGCCGCCCCCTGCGCGTCAAGCTGGGCATCGACCCCTCGTCGCCCCACCTGACCCTCGGCCACGCCGTGGTGCTGCGCAAGCTGGCGCAGTTCCAGCGTTTCGGCCACACCGTCGTGCTGATCATCGGCAATTTCACCGGGCTCGTCGGCGATCCCAGCGGCCGCAGCCAGACGCGCAGGCGCCAGACCGAGGAGGAGGTCGCCGAGCACATCCGCACCTACCTCGAGCAGGTCGGCAAGGTGCTGGACGTTGCCGGCGCCGAGGTCCGCTACAACGCCGAGTGGCTGGCGCCCATGACCTTCGCCCAGGTCGCGGAGCTGGCCTCCAGCGTCACGGTGGCGCAGCTGCTGGAGCGCGAGGACTTCAAGAACCGCTACACCGCGGGCCAGCCGATCTCGCTGGTCGAGTTCCTCTACCCGCTGATGCAGGGCACGGACTCGGTGGCGGTCCGCGCCGACGTCGAGCTCGGCGGCACCGATCAGACCTTCAACCTGCTGGTCGGCCGCGAGCTGCAGCGCACCTGCGGCCAGCCGGGCCAGGTCGTGCTCACCATGCCGCTGCTGCGCGGCGTCGACGGAGTCCAGAAGATGTCCAAGAGCCTGAGCAACGGCGTCTACCTGGACGACCCGCCGGCGCGGCAGTTCGGCAAGCTGATGCGCATCCCCGATCACGTCGTCCCTGAGTACCTGCGACTCTGCACCGACCTGGACCCGGACGAGGTGGAAGAGCTCGTCGAGGCCGCCGGCCAGGGCGGGGTGCGGGCCCGTGACGTCAAGCGCCGCCTGGCGCGCGAGGTGACCAAGCTGTACCACGGCGCCGGCGCCGCGGCCGCGGCCGCGGCGGCCTTCGACGCCGGGGTCGCCGCGCGCTCCGGCGCCGCCGAGGCCGCCGGCGCCATCGACCTCGCGGTCCCGGCCGGGGCGGTCGCCGAGGATGGCCGCGTCGGGGTGGTCCCGCTGCTCGCCGAGGCCGGGCTGGTCGCTTCCCGCGGTGAGGCCCGGCGGCTGGTCACCCAGGGCGCCGTCCGCCTCGATGGCGTCCAGGTCGGCTCGATCGAGCACGCCTGGCCGCTGTCGGAGCTCGATGGCCACCTGCTCGCCGTCGGTCGGCGCGCCCCCTACCGCCTGCGCGCCACCGGCCGCTGAGCACTGCCCGTCCTGGTCGGCGCCTGTGCCGTGGCGCAGGCTCCGCGGCGACGCCGGACCGTGCCGGCATGCGCGCAGCGACCGGCCATGCCGGTTTCAAACCGTTGTGGCTGCTGGGTTACGAAGTTGACACGCCGTCGACGGCGGTGCTACCTTCACCGCGCACCAAGAAGGGACGTTCTTCGAGGACCTAGACCTCTCCGGCGGCGCCAGCTCGGCGTCAACACGGAAAGACAGGAGGTCACCGAGAGCCAACGGGATGTGGATCCGACGGCTGGAGGTGGCCGTCCTGACGCCCGACGGGCGCAGGGCGGTTCTTCTGTATGAAGTGCTGATGGCGAGGTGGCGCCAAAGGCCCCAGGTGGTACTACTGGGGTAGGGCCCACTGTCGGCGGTACATGTGACCGCGGAGGCCTGTCACCCACGGTGGCGGGACGAAGCGGGAAACAGGTACCGTAGACAGTGGGACCCCCGGGAAACACTGGGGGACGACCCACCGTCGGGTCGATGGCGGCTCCGCGAGAAAGTCGGCGCTTCGCGCGCCGGACCGAACGGGACCGCGAGAGTCGAACGGTGGGCGCCCTTGGGACACCCGAGGGCGACAGGTCGCTCGGTTGACGAACCTGGAAGGCCCGAGATAAGGTGACCGCCGCTCCGGCGACGGGACCCGATCGGGAACCACGGGGGAGTCGCCAAGAGCAGTCCCGACGAGGCTCCTTGAAAACTCAACAGTGTGTGAAAAGCCAGTGCTCTGAACCCCGTCGATATGGGGAGGAGACGGGTGGACCTTGGTCCGCTCCGCTTCACCTCGATGACGGTTCTATGGAACATCCGGACAGCAACAACGGATGAGCCAGCACCAGCGGTGCCTTGGAGCGATCCTCGGCATCGTCCATCCTCGCGAGCTTGCTCGCGGGATGGTGAGCCTCGGTGGCCGCGAGGTCACCGAGTTCCAGATGAGAGCGAAATCTTCGGCGCGCCCGCCTCGGCGTGTGCCTCGGAGAGCTCGACGATCTCTGACGGAGAGTTTGATCCTGGCTCAGGACGAACGCTGGCGGCGTGCTTAACACATGCAAGTCGAGCGAGGGCCATCTGGTGGCAACACCGGGTGGTTCCTAGCGGCGAACGGGTGAGTAACACGTGGGCAACCTACCCCTGACTCTGGGATAACTCCGGGAAACCGGGGCTAATACCGGATATGAGATCCCCTCGCATGAGGGGTTCTGGAAAGGGTTTACTGGTCAGGGATGGGCCCGCGGCCTATCAGCTTGTTGGTGGGGTGACGGCCCACCAAGGCGACGACGGGTAGCCGGCCTGAGAGGGTGACCGGCCACACTGGGACTGAGACACGGCCCAGACTCCTACGGGAGGCAGCAGTGGGGAATATTGCACAATGGGCGAAAGCCTGATGCAGCGACGCCGCGTGAGGGATGACGGCCTTCGGGTTGTAAACCTCTTTCGCCAGGGACGAAGCGAGAGTGACGGTACCTGGATAAGAAGCACCGGCTAACTACGTGCCAGCAGCCGCGGTAATACGTAGGGTGCGAGCGTTGTCCGGATTTATTGGGCGTAAAGAGCTCGTAGGCGGTTTGTCGCGTCGTTCGTGAAAACTCAACGCTTAACGTTGAGCCTGCGGTCGATACGGGCAGACTTGAGTTCGGTAGGGGAGACTGGAATTCCTGGTGTAGCGGTGAAATGCGCAGATATCAGGAGGAACACCGGTGGCGAAGGCGGGTCTCTGGGCCGATACTGACGCTGAGGAGCGAAAGCGTGGGGAGGGCGACATCCACGTTGTCCGTGCCGTAGCTAACGCATTAAGCACCCCGCCTGGGGAGTACGGCCGCAAGGCTAAAACTCAAAGGAATTGACGGGGGCCCGCACAAGCGGCGGAGCATGTGGATTAATTCGATGCAACGCGAAGAACCTTACCTGGGCTTGACATGCACTGGAAACCAGTAGAGATATTGGCCCCCTTGTGGCCGGTGTACAGGTGGTGCATGGCTGTCGTCAGCTCGTGTCGTGAGATGTTGGGTTAAGTCCCGCAACGAGCGCAACCCTTATCCTACGTTGCCAGCGCGTGATGGCGGGGACTCGTGGGAGACTGCCGGGGTCAACTCGGAGGAAGGTGGGGATGACGTCAAGTCATCATGCCCCTTATGTCCAGGGCTTCACACATGCTACAATGGCTGGTACAGAGGGCTGCGATACCGCGAGGTGGAGCGAATCCCTTAAAGCCGGTCTCAGTTCGGATCGCAGTCTGCAACTCGACTGCGTGAAGTCGGAGTCGCTAGTAATCGCAGATCAGCAACGCTGCGGTGAATACGTTCCCGGGCCTTGTACACACCGCCCGTCACGTCATGAAAGTCGGTAACACCCGAAGCCCATGGCCCAACCCCGCAAGGGGAGGGAGTGGTCGAAGGTGGGACTGGCGATTGGGACGAAGTCGTAACAAGGTAGCCGTACCGGAAGGTGCGGCTGGATCACCTCCTTTCTAAGGAGCAACACATCCACGCTCCCGGGATACCCGGATCAGAGTCGTGGAGTGGCCAGGACTCAACACCCGACCGTGGTGTTGTTCTGGTTGCTCAAGGAATTGTGGAACTACTGGATATATGTTGGTTCGGTTTTGCTGCTGAGGCGTGCAAGTACTGCAGACGGTGTGAGCCGGCTGCGTGGAACGTGTGATCGCAGGGTAGGCCGGGTTGATGTTCACTGTGCACACTGTTGGGTCCTGAGGCAACACGCTGGTGTTGTTTCTGGTGTGGTGTTTGAGAACTGTAGAGTGGATGCGAGCATCTTTGTGGTCAAGTTGTTAAGGGCACATGGTGGATGTCTTGGCTTCAGGAGCCGATGAAGGACGTGGGAGGCTGCGATATGCCTCGGGGAGCTGTCAACCGAGCTGTGATCCGAGGATTTCCGAATGGGGAAACCCAGCACCAGTTATGTGGTGTTACCCGCATCTGAATATATAGGGTGTGTGGAGGGAACGCGGGGAAGTGAAACATCTCAGTACCCGTAGGAAGAGAAAACAACCGTGATTCCGTGAGTAGTGGCGAGCGAAAGCGGAAGAGGCTAAACCGAGTGCATGTGATACCTGTCAGGGGTTGTGTGGTCGGTGTTGTGGGACCTGTCTTCTCAGAGCTGACACTCTGGGCATGATGCGGCATGGTTAGTGGAACGCCTTGGGATGGGCGACCGGAGTGGGTGAGAGTCCCGTACGCGAAAACTGTGTTTGTGTTGTGTGATGGTGTTCCCGAGTAGCAGCGAGCTCGTGGAATTTGCTGTGAATCTGCCGGGACCACCCGGTAAGCCTAAATACTTCCTGGAGACCGATAGCGGACTAGTACCGTGAGGGAAAGATGAAAAGTACCCCGGGAGGGGAGTGAAAGAGTACCTGAAACCGTGTGCCTACAAGCCGTCAGAGCCTTTGGGTGATGGCGTGCCTTTTGAAGAATGAGCCTGCGAGTTAGTGCTGCGTGGCGAGGTTAACCCGTGTGGGGTAGCCGTAGCGAAAGCGAGTCTGAATAGGGCGAACTGTAGTCGCGTGGTCTAGACCCGAAGCGGAGTGATCTACCCATGGCCAGGGTGAAGCGTCGGTAAGACGTCGTGGAGGCCCGAACCCACCAGGGTTGAAAACCTGGGGGATGAGCTGTGGGTAGGGGTGAAAGGCCAATCAAACTCCGTGATAGCTGGTTCTCCCCGAAATGCATTTAGGTGCAGCGTCACATGTTTCTCCGCGGGGGTAGAGCTACTGGATGGTCTAGGGGCCTTACCGGGTTACCGAAATCAACCAAACTCCGAATACCGTGGTGTGAGAGTGTGGCAGTGAGACGGCGGGGGATAAGCTTCGTCGTCGAGAGGGAAACAGCCCAGAACACCAGCTAAGGCCCCTAAGTGTGTGCTCAGTGGGAAAGGATGTGGGATTGCCCAGACAACCAGGAGGTTGGCTTAGAAGCAGCCACCCTTGAAAGAGTGCGTAATAGCTCACTGGTCAAGTGGTCCTGCGCCGACAATGTAGCGGGGCTTAAGCACACCGCCGAAGCTGTGTCATTCATGCAATACATCGGTTGTTCTCCTTGAGGGAACGATCTAGTGGTGTGGATGGGTAGGGGAGCGTCCTGCATCCAGGGAAGCCGTGGCGGAAGCTAGCGGTGGAGGGTGTGGGAGTGAGAATGCAGGCATGAGTAGCGAATGCAGAGTGAGAAACTCTGCCGCCGGATGACCAAGGGTTCCTGGGCCAGGCTAATCCGCCCAGGGTAAGTCGGGACCTAAGGCGAGGCCGACAGGCGTAGTCGATGGACAACGGGTTGATATTCCCGTACCCGAGCATGCGCGTCCATGGTGAGGCGGTTGATACTAACCACCCAAAGCATCACGTTGAAGCCTTCGGGTGGATGTGTGGTGTGGAGCGTGGGATCTGATTCCGTAGTAGTCAAGTGATGGGGTGACGCAGGAAGGTAGCTCCGCCAGGCGATGGTTGTCCTGGTGTAAGCGTGTAGCCCGGAACATAGGTAAATCCGTGTTCCACTGAGGGTGAGACGTGATGCGTAGCCGATTGAGGTGAAGTAGGGTGATCCTATGCTGCCGAGAAAAGCCTCTAGCGAGTGCATGCACGGCCCGTACCCCAAACCAACACAGGTGGTCAGGTAGAGAATACCAAGGCGATCGGGTGAACTGTGGTTAAGGAACTCGGCAAAATGCCCCCGTAACTTCGGGAGAAGGGGGGCCAAACCACTTGAAGCCTTTTTCGGGCTAGGGTGGGGTGGCCGCAGAGACCAGCGGAAAGCGACTGTTTACTAAAAACACAGGTCCATGCGAAGTCGCAAGACGATGTATATGGACTGACGCCTGCCCGGTGCTGGAACGTTAAGAGGACCGGTTAATCCCTTTCGGGGGGTGAAGCTGAGAATTTAAGCGCCAGTAAACGGCGGTGGTAACTATAACCATCCTAAGGTAGCGAAATTCCTTGTCGGGTAAGTTCCGACCTGCACGAATGGCGTAACGACTTTCCGGCTGTCTCAACCACAGGCCCGGCGAAATTGCACTACGAGTAAAGATGCTCGTTACGCGCGGCAGGACGGAAAGACCCCGGGACCTTTACTATAGTTTGGTATTGGTTTTCGGTTCGGCTTGTGTAGGATAGGTGGGAGACTGTGAAGCGGCAACGCTAGTTGTTGTGGAGTCGTTGTTGAAATACCACTCTGGTCGAATTGGGAATCTGAACCTCGGGCCATGATCTGGTTCAGGGACAGTGCCTGATGGGTAGTTTAACTGGGGCGGTTGCCTCCTAAAGAGTAACGGAGGCGCCCAAAGGTTCCCTCAGCCTGGTTGGCAATCAGGTGTTGAGTGCAAGTGCACAAGGGAGCTTGACTGTGAGACTGACAGGTCGAGCAGGGACGAAAGTCGGGACTAGTGATCCGGCACCGCCTGGTGGAAGGGGTGTCGCTCAACGGATAAAAGGTACCCCGGGGATAACAGGCTGATCTTGCCCAAGAGTCCATATCGACGGCATGGTTTGGCACCTCGATGTCGGCTCGTCGCATCCTGGGGCCGGAGTAGGTCCCAAGGGTTGGGCTGTTCGCCCATTAAAGCGGCACGCGAGCTGGGTTTAGAACGTCGTGAGACAGTTCGGTCCCTATCCGCCGCGCGCGTAGGATACTTGAGGAAGGCTGTCCCTAGTACGAGAGGACCGGGACGGACGAACCTCTGGTGTGCCAGTTGTCCCGCCAGGGGCATGGCTGGTTGGCCACGTTCGGAAGGGATAACCGCTGAAGGCATCTAAGCGGGAAGCCTGTTCCAAGATGAGGTATCCCACCCCTTTGTGGGTTAAGGCCCCCAAGAGACCATTGGGTTGATAGGCCAGAAATGGAAGCACAGTAATGTGTTGTCGAGTTGACTGGTACTAATAGGCCGAGGACTTGCCTACAAAGATGTTACGCATCCACTCTACAGCTCTGAAACCCCACACCACACGTGTGTGGAGTGTTTCACAGTGTTTCGGTGGTTATAGCGTCAGGGAAACGCCCGGTCCCATTCCGAACCCGGAAGCTAAGCCTGACAGCGCCGATGGTACTGCAACCGAAGGGTTGTGGGAGAGTAGGACACCGCCGAACTCAACTTCCGTACGGCCCGTTAGGATAGCCAGTTGGCTGCCCTAGCGGGCCGTACGTGTATGTCCGACCCAAGATTTTTTCCGATGGCAGGAGGCCAGGTGTCCGAGTTCGGTCGACGAGACTCAGCGGATGATGGGTCCGGCCGGTCGGCACGCCGGGACGAAAGCTCCCGGGGCCGATCGGACGGGCCGAAGAGCGGCCAACGCGGCGCGAAACACGACCGGGGCGGCCGCGACAGCGGCTACCAGG
>WNGF01000734.1_pt1 | contig 63705 bp, 44 predicted proteins | sample 5400641 | NCBI WGS metagenome assembly WNGF01 (sample SAMN13153371, study PRJNA577476) | soil metagenome | isolation source: 80 cm soil or saprolite under grassland replicate 2 | place: USA:California | collected 2016-06-15
TGACGAAGCGGTTGGACTCGATCGTGCGAAGAATCGCCCCTGTTTCGGGATCGACTTGATGGATCTTCCGGTCCCGATACTGCCCCACCCAGAGCGTCCCTTCGGCCCACGCGAGCCCCGAGTCACCGCCGCCGCCGGGCGCCGGGATCGTGGCGAGCACACGGCCGGTCTTCGGATCGATCTTCTGGATGCGATCCTCGGCCAGCTGAAACAGGTGCTGGCCGTCGAACGCCGTTCCTGCATGCGCGGCGACATCGATCGAGCGCAGCGTCTTCCCGCTCGCAGGATCGAAGGCGGTCAGCCTGTCTCCGGCCGCAAACCAGACGTGCTGACCGTCATAGGTGACTCCATGCACGTGATCGGTACCTGAAAACGGTCCATACTCGCGGACGATCTCGGCGGCTGATCGATCCATGTGTCGATCTTAGTCAATCGGCAAGGGAGCGGGGAGTAACAAGGTCGTCGTGAATCCCGGCACGGGCGGGGTCATCCAACGACGAGCTCGCCCGCGACCGAACGACTGCACCTTGCCTGCAGCCGCAAGCGAGTCGAGCGCCCGCTGCACGGAGCGCTGGCTCGTTCCGAGCGCAAGCGCTAAGGCCGAGCTCGACCACGATTCACCGTCGGCGAGGAACGCGAGCACGGCCGCATGCTCCTTCGCATGTGCTTCGAGGGGCCGCGCCAGCACGACGACCTCGCGTGCGCGGCGCGGCGCCAGCGCAAACCCTCGCTTCGTCGCGCTCACGTCGGCCAGCGTCCGAAGCACCGTACGAAGCCGCCCGACTTCGACTCGCAACCGCGCGCGATGCGATTCGTCGGCGCGCTTCGCTCCGAATGCCCGCGCAACGAGCGTGTCTCTCGGTACGTCTTCCGGCCACGCTTCGCCCAGCGCGCGTGCGAGCGCGAACAGCACCGGACGCCTTGCGAGCGAGACGACCTTGCGTGCGTCACGCACGACATGCCGGCACGCGTCCACGACGAACGCGTTCGACGCCAGCAGCGCTTCGACTTCCTCGAGCACGAGGAGTCGCTCCTGGCCACTCGCAATCAGGCGCGCAGCGGGCGTGTTCAGGACGAGAAATGTGCTTTCCACCTCCGCCGTCAGCGCAGAGATCCGTGCGTGGCGCGCGGCGCGCGCGGCCCGAGCGAGCGCCGCGCGCGCCGCCTTCGTCCGGAGGCGCCGAATCGCGATCCCGGCGACGACCAGCTCGTGGGCGGTCTTCAATGCGGGAGGAAACGGCGCGGGGTCATGCTCGGCGAGTGTACGCTCGGCCTCGTCGAGGCGACCGATCAGGAGGAGGCGCCGGACCTCCAGATACCGCGCATGTGCGGCGTTCACCCGGTCGCCGTGCTGTTCGAGCGTCGCCCGCGCCGCGTCGAGCGCCTTCGCCGGCCAGCCCAGGTCGCGCGAGACGAGCGCGATCTCCGCCTCCGCGACGACGCACCTCGCGCGGGCCACGGCCTCTTTAGGCCCGAACGCACGTGCCGCACGCCGCAGGAGAACCTTCGCTCGAACGAGATCGCCGAGCTGCGCCATCGCGATGCCTCGAAGCGCGAGAGCAGGCGCGTCGTCGCGCAGCGCGACCCGCTTCAATGCGCCGAGGGGATCACCCGCTGCGAGTGCACGCGCCGCGGCAGTGATCAATGAGTCCATCTCTCACCGGGGGACTTCGTCCCCCGGACCCCCTTACACGCTCGCTCGCGGGGACCCCTCAGGCCCCACTCCGCTCGCGTGGCTCGGTCGCGCCGCTCCCTCGCAGCCCGACTGGTCCATCGAAATCCCGTCACACTTGTCACTCCCACCGTTCGAGTCTTCGCAGTCAATCTATCTCCAGGCTTCGCTCACCCGTTAACCGAGTGAGCTTCGGCTAGACAAGCAGTGTAAAGGATGGTCCGTAGATGCGGACCTGTCTCGCCGAAGCGCCGCGAAGCAAGCACGAAGGCGGAAGGAGAGAGGAACGATGACGACGCACATGACCGGGACACGTAAAGAGTGGCTCGCAGCGAGGCTCGAGCTGCTCGAGGCGGAGAAGGAGCTCACGCGACGCAGCGACGAGCTGGCGCGGCAGCGGCAGGAGCTGCCGTGGGTTCCGATCGACAAGGAGTATCGATTCGAGACCGACAACGGGAGCGCCTCGCTGGCAGACCTCTTCGGAGGGCGCTCGCAGCTCCTCGTCTACCACTTCATGTTCGGGCCCGACTACACGGCGGGGTGCCCGTCCTGCTCGGCGATCGCGGACGGGTTCAACGGCTCCGTCGTTCACTTGGCGAACCACGACGTCACGCTTGCGGCGGTGTCGCGGTCTCCGCTCGCGAAGCTGCAGGCGTACCAGCGACGGATGGGGTGGACGTTTCCCTGGGCCTCCTCGTTCGGCAGCGACTTCAATTTCGACTTCAACGTCTCGCTCACCGAGGAGCAACAGCGCGAGGGGGCCGTCGAATACAACTACCGGCGTGAAGCGGCGTGGACGCTACGCGGGATTGGGGATTCACTGACGAAACGCGGCGAGGGGCCTGTCGCCGAGATCGCGGCCACGACCGGAACCGACGTGGCCACGTACACGCGCGAGAGGCCGGGTATGAGCGCGTTCGTGCTCGAGGACGGCGTCGTCTACCACGCCTATTCCACCTATGCGCGCGGACTGGATGGCCTCTGGGGCATGTACCAGTGGCTCGACCGCGCACCCAAGGGGCGTAACGAGACGGGCGTCTGGTGGCGCCGCCACGATGAGTACAACAAGCGCTGATCGAGTCGTCATGGATTCCGAGCGAGTTTCACAGCACGCCTTCTTCGGCGTCTCCGCGCTGCTCTTTGCTGTCAGCGCGGCCGGGACGATCGTGTGGTGCGCGTCCATGTCGGCGATGGGCGGGATGCCGATGCCCGGCGGCTGGACGATGTCGATGGCGTGGATGCGGATGCCCGGACAGACGTGGCCCGGCGCCGCGGCGTCGTTCCTCGGCATGTGGATCGTGATGATGGTGGCGATGATGCTGCCGTCCCTGACCCCGATGCTGTGGCGCTACCGCCAGGCCGTCGGCAGGACAGCCGTCTCCGCCCCGACTTCGCCCTTCGAGCGAAGGCGAGGCGAGACGCGCCTTGGTTGGCTGACAGCGATCGTGGGCCTGGGTTACTTCTTCGTGTGGACCGTGTTCGGAATGGCTGCCTTTCCGCTGGGCGTCGCGATCGCGGCGGTCGAGATGCAGCAGCCGGCGCTGGCGCGCGCGGTTCCGATCGCGGCCGGCGTGGTCGTTCTGATCGCCGGCGCGCTCCAGATCACCGCGTGGAAGGCGCGTCACCTTGCCTGCTGCCGGGAAGCGTCCGCCTCCGCTCGCGTGGGCCTCAGCGCGAGCTTCGGCGAGACCTCGCCGAAGCGGCCTCCGGCCGCGGAGGCGGGCCCGCGGCGCGGTCGTACGTTGCCGGCCGACACACGCACGGCCTGGCGGCACGGCCTGCGCCTCGGCCTCCACTGCAGCTGCTGCTGCGGCGGTCTGACGGCGATTCTCCTGGTCATCGGGGTCATGGACGTTCGGGCGATGGCTGTCGTGGCGGCAGCCATCACCGTCGAACGTCTCGCACCGGCCGGTGACCGCGTCGCGCGAGCCATCGGGGCCGTGGTCGCCGGGGCAGGGTTGTTTCTGATCGGGCGAGCAGCAGGGCTCGGATGACGCATCCGCATCGATACCTATGGCCTGGGGCCTGTTCCGGAAGGGCGCCGAACTCCGGCGCGCGGCGCCGTCGAATGGCCCGCTATCGTGCGGCCACTTTCTCAAACCGTTCCGCCAGCACGTTGAGATACCACGTCCATCCTTCCTTGTGGCTGCGCCCCATCTCGTCATCGGGCACGTTCGCGTGATGAAGCGTGACATCGGTGCCGCCGTCCCGCGGCGTGAGCGTGATCGTCACGACTGTTTCCAATCCGCGCGTCGCTTCCGACATCCACGTGTGTTCGATCGCGCGACCGCGATCGAGGCGGATGAATGTCGCGCGTTGACAAGAAGCTGAACGCGTGTCTTCATACGAGCTGGCCAAGCAGGCGCTCCCCGCCGGTCTTGCGGAACACATCGAGCGCGCAGCGCCGGCTTCCTTCCGCTTCCGCGACAATCGCCTGGAATGACGGGTCTCCACGCAGCGCATCAAACTGGGGGCGACTCGCCAGGGTTTGGGTGACGAAGTAGCCCTTCGCGACCGCCCGCCGAATCAGACGCAGACCTTCCTCATACTCGCCAAGATCGCAGAGCAGCCAGCCCTCCTGAAACATCGCTTCCGGGTCATCCTGAACCTTGAGGCCGCGAAGCGTTTCCAGACCGGCCAGCACGTCGGCGGGACGACGTTCGATCCAGGCCATCAGCACGTCCGTCCACGACCGGAAGGAAGGAATGCGAGGTATCCGCCGCATCTCGGCCAACGCGCTCCGTGCGGCCTCACGCTGTCCCGACAGCGCGAGGCCAATCACGCGGATCCCATCGTCGGCGCCGGCGACGAGCAGCGGCTGACGGATCCCCTGAAGCCGCTCGATGTCCCCCATCATCAGCAGCGTCTGCTCGACACTGGTCGGGACGTTCGGGTCGAGGCGCAGCGCTTCGGCGTGCGCGGCAATCGACTCGTCGTAGAGCCCGCAGTAGCGGCAGGCATGAACGAGGCCCGCGAACAGCTCCGGATCATTGCGGTGCGCGCTCGCCTGCCCGACCAGCCGCACGAGCGCCCGCTGCGCCTGCCCGATATCGGCCTCGAGGTGCGCATAGAACTTGTGCGCGATCGCCAGGCGCGGATTGATCTCGAGCGCGCGGCGGAAGGCCTCCTCGGCGCGCACCTCGCTGTCCGGCTGCTCCTCAATGTATTTGCCAATGACGCGATGGCAGCGGCCGAGGTGTGCCCATGCGGGCGCAAAGCCCGGATCCGTCTCGAGGCACCGCTCATAGAGCTCGCGGGCGCGGGGCAGGCCGTCGTACGTGCGCGCCAGCTCGTTCGCACGAAGATACAGTTCGTACGCGCGCGCGTCGTGAGGTGCGTCGCGCGTGGACGATGTCACGTCGCCTGTCAACGACAGCGACAGCGCCTCGAAGACACGCCGGCTGATGTCGTCCTGCAGACGGAACAGATCGCCCATCGACGACTGCACCATGTGGGAGGTCACCAGCGTTCCGTCCGGCGCCTCGACGAGCTGCGCGGTCACGCGCACCTGATCGCCCGACCGCAACAGCGTGCCCATCACGACGCGATCGACGTCCGCTTCCGACGAGAGCGCCTTCAGATCCGGTGCGGCGGCGAAACGGGCCGCCGTCGCACTCGAGCGCACCACGAGCGAGCCGATACCAGACAGCGACGTCGCGATCGCGTCCGGAAGGCTGAAGGCAAGAAAGTCCGTCTCGGGATCCGGGCGCAGCACGCGGAAGGGCAGCACGACGAGCCGCGTCAGCGTGCGCGCCAGCGTCGGCGCGCTGCCCCCCTCGGTGTCGTGAATGGCGCGCAACTGTTCCGCCATTGCTTCCGCTGACGGCTGACGATCGGCCGGACGCTTCGCGAGGGCGCGGCGAATGACGCGATCGACGGCAGCAACCGCGGACGATCCCGCCAATGCCGGCGGCTGCTCCTGCAGCGTGGCGTGGAGCACTTCGGCCGCCGTCCGACCATCGAAAGCGGGGCGGCCCGTGAGCATCTCGAAGAGGATGGCGCCCGCCGCGAACAGGTCGCATCGGGCGTCAACGGGTTCGCCTCTCACCTGTTCCGGCGCCATGTACCGCGGCGTTCCCATCACGATGCCAACGCCCGTCAGGTCGGTGAGCATCACGGTCGAAGTATCGAGCTCGGCGCGCGCGAGGCCGAAATCGAGCACCTTCACGCCATGCCGTGTAAGGAATACGTTCGACGGCTTGAGGTCGCGGTGGACGATGCCGCGCGCGTGCAGCTCCGAGAGCGCGGCCAGGATGTCGAGCGCGATCGGCAGCGCCTCGGACACGCTCAACGCGCCGCGTCGGAGCCGATCGGCCAGCGACTCTCCCTCGAGAAGCTCCATGGCGATGAACAGCTCGCCGCCGTCCTCGCCGATCTCGTAAATCTGACAGATGTTCGGGTGGTTGGCGCTGGCCGCGGCCCGGGCTTCGCGCCAGAAGCGCAGGCGCGCCGTGTCGTCGCGCGAGGGCGACGCCATCGTTTTCAGAGCGACGCTGCGCCCGAGCCGCTCGTCCCGCGCGGCATACACCACACCCATGCCGCCCTGCCCGAGCTTGCGGGTAATGGCGTAGTGCCCGATGCGCGCCGGCACACGCCCGATCGCTGCGTTTTCGAGTGGCTCCTCCTCCACGCGAATTCGATGATAACGCCGGACCTCGCGACCCGACGTCATCCGTCACCCGCGGATGGGTGAAGCAGACGCTCGCTACGCTGCTCCTCGCTGTCGCCCATAGTGGAGTCCCACGACACCGCTCGGATAAGGCGTCGTGGATTTCAAGGCGAACGTCATGTGGACGCCGCCCGGGAGCAGGCGCTTGCCGGTTCCCAGAGTGAGAGGGTAGACGAGCAGGTGCAGTTCGTCGACGAGATCGTGGGCCAGCATCGCGTGCACGAGCTGGCTGCTGCCGTCCGTCAGGATGCTCCGGCCCGGTTGGGCCTTCAGCTCCCGTACGGACTCGATTACGTTGTCGCGGATGATCGTCGTATCGCGCCAGATCGGCTTCTCGATGGTGCGTGAGACGACGTACTTCCTGGGCGCGTTCATCACATCGCCGAATGGATTGCCGGGCGCCATCGGCTCGAAGGCCTCGGCGTGTGTCACATACGTGCGTCGACCGAGGAGCAGCGCGTCGACATCCTGCATCAGCGCCAGGAAGCTCCTGCCGATGTCGTCGTGCCAGTACGGGACAGTCCAGCCGCCGTGCTCGAATCCTCCATCACGATCCTCGTCTTTGCCGCCGGGCGCCTGCATCACGCCGTCCAACGTCATGAACTCCGACACAATCAGTTTTCTCATAAGACTTTCACCTGCTGTTTCGTCGAACGAGAGTCGCTAAAATCGACGTCGCCCCGTTTTCCGATGATCAGGTGTGAGTCTCCGAATTCGTGCCACAGGTATCCAGTCCGCTGCGCCTCGCCGTAGGCGCGTTCGAGGTGCGACGACGGCGCGCTGGCCCCTGCCGCGGCAATCACCTGATTCACCATCGCGAGATGCGTCGCGTGCGGTTCGTGGAACCCGGTGATCATCCCGTTCACCGCGCGCAGCGGCCGTTCCGGGGTGATCACGAGACTGGTCCAACCTTCACCGGGCGACGTGATTGCACGGCTGTCCGTGACCGTCTCGAGCGCACGCACGACCGTCGTCCCGACCGCAACAACACGACGGCCCGCGCGCTTCGCCGCGTTGACGCGCTCGGCGGTTTCCGGCGGCACGCGGAAGTACTCCTCATAAGGTGGTTCGTGATCCTCCAAGCTTGCAACGCCGGTGTGGAGCAACAGGGGCGCGACTTGAATCCCGCTGGAGACGAGTCGCGTCACGAGCGCGGGGGTGAACGGACGCCCGGCCGACAGCATCTCCGCACTGCCTGGTTCCGTGGCGAACACCGTCTGGTACATCGATTCGGGCCACGAAGCGGTGACGTAGCTGTACCGGATCGGGCTGCCGAAGCGTTCAAGATACGACAATACAGGTTCGGCGAGCTGCAGCGCTGCGATCCATAACCGCGACTGCGCCTGCAGCACGCTGACGAACGGGTACGGCGCGAGAAGCATCAGCTCGCCGCCGCCGTCCAGTTCGAACGTGGTCCCCGCACGCGCCTCACGATACGGCAGCGAGGCGACAGGACCTGGACGTCGCACCTCGACTGCCCAGAAATTCCCTGGCAGCCGGGTGGAGAGGTGCAACTCAAATGTGTCGCCACGTCTGGTCCTTGCCGCCAGTGCTGCCTTCAAAGTGCCGCTGGTATTGATGACGAGAAGGTCGCCGGATGAGAGCCACCGCGGCAGCTCGTTGAACCGGGAGTGGTGGATCGAGTCGGTGTCGACGTGCGAAACGAGCAGCCGCACGCCGTCCCGCTTGACGCCGCGAGCCTCTGGCGGCTCGGACGCCTCGAGATGCGCAGGCAATGCAAACGTGTCGATTACGCCTGCTGCAGCCATCGCGCATCCTCCTGCTGCGCCGCGAATCGTTGACCGCGGATTGCCTCCGGATCCTGATCGAAGAGCCAGTTCCAGAACGGCACGGTGATCTCCGGGAGCGGCCGATCGGAGATGTCCTCGCCGGGAAACGCCTGCTGGTGCATGCGCGTTCGCATGTCTCCAGGGTCGACGAGAATGGCCGACACGCCCCGCTCGCGCAGCTCGGTCGCAAGCGTGCGCGTCAGCAGCTCCAGCGCGGCCTTCGTGGCACCGTACGCGCCCCAACCCGGATATGCCGCGGTCGCCGCGTCGCTCGTGATGTTCACGATCAACCCCGCTCGCTCGGCCAGCAGCGGCACGGCCAGTTGGATCAGGACCATTGGCGCTCCGACGTTCACGGGGAAGAGGCGCCCGAAGCGTGGCACGTCGAACGCCAGGAGCGGACCGATTCCCCCCAGCTCCGACGCGTTGTTGACGAGCACGTTCAATCCGCCCAGTTGTCGCGCGGCCTCAATCATCTCGGCACGGACGGCTGCATCCGTAATGTCGCCGGCGACCGGGAGCACCGCGGGCGCATGCCGCGATAGTTCGCTGGCAGCCGCAGTGAGGGCATCGTGATCGCGTCCGCCGATCACCAGGCGGTATCCGCGCGTGCCAAGGACACGGGCAATGACCAGCCCGAGGCCACGGCTGGCACCCGTCACGAGAGCGATTCGAGTCTGTTCAGTCATATGCGTCACCTTCGATTGCTTGAATTCGGTGGCGCTGGCCTTCAGGCCAGCCTTGTCGGACCACGAATTCGGTGGCGCTGGCCTTCAGGCCAGCCTGTCCGACCACGTTCAAGGATCGAACTTCAAGTGCACTTGAAGTCAAGCGCAAAGTGGCGCAGACTGGTGATCGTGGGTGACGTGCTGACGATTGGTGAGCTCGCGGCGCGCAGTGGCGTAGCGCCGTCTGCCCTCCGCTTCTACGAGGACCGCGGGCTGATCGTGTCTGAACGGAACGATTCCGGACACCGGCGATATCCGCGCAGCGTGCTGAGGCGCGTAGCCTTCATCGTGTTTGCCCAGAAGGTGGGACTGTCGCTGGAGGAGATCGGCGCGGAGCTCGCGAGGTTGCCGCGCAATCGCGCGCCAGACCGCGCCGACTGGGCGAAACTGTCTGGAAGCTGGACGAAGCGCATCGACGAGCGCATTGCCGAACTCGAACGCATGAAGACGGGGCTTACCGCCTGCATTGGCTGCGGGTGCCTCTCGCTCGACCGTTGTCAGCTCGCCAATCCGCGGGATCGTGCTGCGCGCCGCGGTGCAGGCCCGCGCTACTGGATTGCATGAAGCGTCACGGCGAATACGGCTATGACGCGCCTTACGCGCTGATCGCCTTTGCCACGTTCGGCGCTGTCGGGCTCATCGCGGCGATCGTGCTGCTGTCGCGGGGGAGCCGGCATGCCGCGATCGTCGTCGGAGGCTACGGCGCATTCTTCCTGGCAAACGCGGCCAGCTTTTTCTACACCACCACGCGGGGCAAGTTCCAGGTCTGGCAGACGATCATCCACGACCTTCGCCTCCGCGGCGACGAACGCGTCCTTGATATGGGCTGTGGGCGCGGCGCCGTCCTGACCGCCGTCGCGAAGAACCTGAGGACCGGGCGAGTCACCGGCGTCGATCTGTGGAGCACGCACGATCAATCCGGCAATTCCCCGAACGTGACGCTGCGAAACGCGTCGCTCGAAGGTGTGCGCGACCGAATCACTGTCGAGACCGGCGACATGCGGGCGTTGCCGTTTCCCGACGAAACCTTCGATCTCGTGGTGTCGAGTCTCGCGATCCACAATATTCCGTCCAGCGCGGCGCGCACGAAGGCCGTCGCCGAAGCGTGGCGAGTGCTCAAAGCCGGAGGACGTCTGGTCATCGCCGACATTCGTGCGACGGCGCGCTACGCTGAAGCCCTCCGCACGCTTGGCGCCCCCGATGTCGCGCGCCGCCGGCTCGGCTGGCGCTTCTGGTACGGCAATCCGCTCGCGGCGACGAGTCTGGTGACGGCGTCGAAGGCGGTGGGCAGTCCGCGGGTATAATCGACGTCTCCTTCCCTCTCGGATGTCTCATACCCATGGCCTTCGCTCGCTTCCATCCCATCGTCCGTCAGTGGTTCACGACTGAAGTCGGCGAGCCGACGACCGCGCAGCAGCGCGGCTGGGAGTCGATCGCCGCTGGCCGTCACACGCTGATCGCCGCGCCCACAGGCTCAGGCAAAACACTCGCAGCGTTCCTCACTGCAATTAACACGTTGCTCGAAGAGAGTCACACGGCGCCGCTGCCAGATGAGGTCCGCGTTCTCTACGTCTCGCCGCTCAAGGCGCTCAGCGCGGACATTCACAAGAATCTCGCGGAGCCGCGCGCGGCCATTCAGCGCCTGGCAGAAGAGGCCGGACTGCGTGCGCCGAGGATCACGGCTGCCGTGCGGACCGGCGATACGACGCAAGCGGAGCGCGCCGCGATGTTGCGGACGCCGCCGCACATTCTGGTGACGACCCCGGAGTCGCTGTATCTGCTCCTGACATCGGACCGCAGCCGGCAGATGCTGCGCACGGTGCGCACGGTCATCGTCGACGAGATCCACGCCGTCATCGGCTCGCGCCGGGGAGCACACCTCGCGTTGTCGCTCGAGCGGCTCGCGGCCGTCTCCGAGCGTTCCCGCCTCCGCCCGTCGGGCTACGGCGGGCAGGCACTCCAGCGTATCGGGCTGTCGGCGACGCAGACGCCTATCGAAGAAGTCGCCAGGTTCCTCACTGCCGACGATGCAGACGGCTGCACGATCGTCGACGTCGGCCATCGCCGTCAAATGGACCTCGGCATCGAGATGCCGCGCTCCACGCTCGAAGCCGTGATGTCTCACGAAGTGTGGGAGGAATACTACGACCGCCTGACGGCGCTCGTCTCGGCGCATCGGACGACGCTGATTTTCGTGAACACGCGTCGCATGGCTGAGCGGCTCGCGCGCCACCTGAGCGAACGCCTCGGCGACGGCGCGGTCACGGCGCATCATGGGAGCCTGTCGAAGGAAAAGCGGCTCGACGCCGAAAGCCGGTTGAAGTCCGGACATTTGAAGGCGCTCGTCGCCACGGCGTCGCTCGAGCTTGGCATCGACATCGGCCACGTCGACCTGGTCTGCCAGATCGGATCGCCGCACCGGATCGCCACGCTGCTGCAGCGCGTCGGACGCTCGGGCCACACGATTGCCGGAACGCCAAAGGGCCGCGTGTTCCCGGTGTCGCGCGACGATCTCGTGGAATGCGCAGCGCTGCTGCGCTCGATCCGGTCCGGCCTGCTCGACGCGATTGTGTCGCACGACGCGCCGCTCGATGTGCTGGCGCAGCAGATCGTCGCCGAGTCCGCATGCCGCGAGTATTCGGAAGACGATCTCTTCGCGCTGGTGACGCGCGCCTGGCCCTATCGGTCCCTGGAGCGCGCGTCGTTCGACGCCGTGCTGGGAATGACGGCAGACGGTTTTGCGACGCGCCGCGGCCGCCGCGCGGCACTGGTGCACCGCGACGAGGTGAATGCGACCGTTCGCGGACGCCGTGGTGCAAGGCTCCTCGCCCTTACGTCGGGAGGTGCCATCCCGGAGATCGCCGACTATCGCGTGATCCTCGATCCGGACGACACGTTCATCGGCACGCTCAACGAGGATTTCGCGATCGAGAGCATCGCGGGGGACGTGTTTCAGCTGGGCAACGCATCGTGGCGCATCCTGCAGGTCGCGGGAGGTGATGTCCGTGTGGCCGATGCGAAGGGAGCGCCTCCGACAATTCCATTCTGGCTGGGCGAGGCGCCGGCCCGAAGCGACGAGCTCTCGCGCGCGGTCAGCGATCTTCGCGCGGAGGTCGATCGACGGCTCGGCGATCAGGCATCCCGCATACCCACGATCGAGTGGATGATGGCGGAAACAGGCCTCGACAGAATCGCCGCCGACGAGGCCGTGGCGTACCTCGCGGAGGGGCGCCGCGCGCTCGGCGTCATTCCGACGCAGGAGACGCTCGTGCTCGAGCGGTTCTTCGACGAGTCCGGCGGTATGGAGCTCGTGCTGCATGCACCGTTCGGAAGCCGCATCAACAAAGCCTGGGGGCTTGCCCTGCGCAAGCGCTTCTGCCGGCAGTTCAACTTCGAGCTGCAGGCCGCAGCGACCGAAGACGCGCTGATGCTCTCGCTGGGTCCCCAGCACTCGTTCCCGCTGTCGGATGTCTTCCGGTATCTGCACCCCGAGACGACGCGAGACGTGCTCGTGCAGGCCTTCCTCGACGCGCCCGTATTCAAGACGCGGTGGCGATGGAACACGACCGTCTCGCTGGCGGTGCCACGCGCGAGAGGCGCGCGCAAGGTGGCGCCCCAGATTCAGCGGATGCTGGCGGACGATTTGATGGCGGCCGTGTTCCCCGATGCGGCCGCCTGCCTGGAGAATATCCCCGGCGATCGGCAAATCCCCGATCATCCGCTCGTGTCGCAGACAGTGCGCGATTGCCTCGAGGAGGCGATGGACTTCGAAGGTCTTCGCGCCGTGCTGGGGCGGATTCACCGCGGTGAGCTGCGGCTCGTTGCGCGCGACACGCCGGAGCCGTCGCTCTTCGCGCACGAGATTCTCAACGCCAAGCCCTATGCATTTCTCGACGATGCGCCTCTCGAGGAGCGCCGGAGTCATGCGGTGCAATCGAGGCGGGCTACTGACACCGCGTCGCGCGGAGATCTTGGCGCGCTCGACGTGGACGCCATCGCGCGCGTGCGCGACGAGGAGCGTCCGGATCCGCGAGACGCCGACGAGCTGCACGACGCCCTGCTGACTGCGGGTTTTCTGACCATTGGCGAGCTGGAAAGCGTACGGCCGGAGCTGCTTGAGGAGCTGACCGCTACGCGGCGCGCGGGATTGGCCGCCGGGCCTGAAGGCCCGGCCTACGAGTGGATCGTGATTGCCGCCGAGCGGCTGCCGGAATTGCGCGCGATTCATCCGCACCTCGCGATCCCACCGACGCTTCAAGCGCCGGCGTCCCGGCTCGCGAAATCATGGACGCGCGGCGACGCGATTGCGGAAATCCTGAGAGGCCGTGTGACGCTCACGGGTCCCGTGACCGCTGCGGCCCTTGCTGGCCCACTTGGCATTTCGTCCGCTGATGCAGACACAGCGCTCCTGCTGCTCGAAGCGGACGGTGTGGTGCTTCGCGGACGTTTCACGCCTGGCGAGACGGAGCTCGAATGGTGCGACCGGACGCTCCTCGCCCGCATCCATCGCTATACGCTGAACAGGCTTCGCGCCGAGATCGAGCCGGTGAGTCCCGCTGATTTCATGCGCTTCCTCTTCCGCTGGCAGCATGTGGAGGCATCGTGCAGACTGACAGGACTCGACGGGCTGAGGGAGGTCGTCGCCGCGCTCGATGGATACGAGCTCGCGGCGGGCGCGTGGGAGCGTGCGGTGCTGCCCGCGCGGCTCGATCGGTACGAGCCGTCGATGCTCGACATGATCTGTCTGTCGGGAGAAGCGGGGTGGGCACGTCTCTCGCCTGTCCACCTCGAGGGAAATCCCGCGCCCGGCCTCGTGCCGGCAACCCCAATCGCGCTTTTCGTGCGCGAGCATGCGGACGCGTGGCGGACGCTTCGCACGAGTGAGGAAGACCCGCCGCTCGGCGACGCGGCGCGGAGGGTCCTCTCGGTACTCGGATCGCGCGGAGCGTCGTTCTTCAGCGATCTCGCCGCGGCCTGCGCGCTCGACGCGGATCAGCTGCGGCACGCGATCGGCGCGCTGGTCGCCCGCGGCCTCGCGACATCGGATGGATTTTCCGGATTGCGCGCGCTCGTGTGGGCGGCGCGCGGACGTCCGTCGCAGCACGATCGTCGCAGCAGCTTCGCCGGCCGATGGACGGCCATCGCCGCAAGCAACGACCGCACGAAGCGCGACGAGGCGGTCGAGCTCCAGGCGTGGTCCCTGCTCCGCCGCTATGGGGTCGTGTTCCGGCGGCTGTTGGCGCGCGAGACGAACGCCGCGACATGGCGCGAGCTGGCGCGCGTCTATCGGCGTCTCGAAGCGCGCGGTGAAATCCGCAGCGGCCGGTTCGTGACAGGCATGTCGGGCGAGCAATTCGCGCTTCCGGACGCCGTCGAACAGTTGCGGGAGCTTCGACGCATGGCGACCGACGGCGGCCTGATCACCATCAGCGCGGCCGACCCGTTGAACCTCACGGGGATTGTCACCGCGGGGGAACGGATCCGGACCGCCGGCCGCAACCGGATCGTCTACCGCGATGGCGCGCCGCTCGCCGTCCGTGAAGGAGACTTCGTGCGGGATCTTGCGCCGGTCGACCCGCGCATCGCCGCCGACGTGTCGCGCGCACTCAAGGCGCGAAGACCGCCGGCGCTCGCCGTCCGCTAGGGGCGAGCTCCGGCTCGCCATACCCACCAGCTCAAAACTGACTGCGTGCGCTCACGCCGCGCGTGAGCTTTCCTCGTCGAGCGCGTAGCGTTCACTGTTCCGCCGAAGCATCTGTAGCGACCGGAGGCGGACCGCACGACGATCCCCAAGGCGAAGCGAAAAAGCCTTGTTTGTACTAATGTACTAGTATAAACAATTAGCTGGAGGCGATCATGCGGCCTTCGAGCCACGAGTCTCGATGGAGAGTGTCGTTGGACAACATCTGGCAGGACGCGCGTCTCGCGTTGCGTCTGTTGCGCCGATCGCCCGGCTTCTCGGCGATCATCGTGCTCACGCTGGCCCTCGGCATCGGGGCCAACGCCGCGATTTTCGGCGTTGTCAACAGCCTGCTTTTGCGTCGCCTGCCTGTAGCCGATCCGGATCGGCTCGTCACGATCTCATCCGATTCGGCGATTGCTCGCGGATATCCCGCTGGCTTCGGATGGACCTTCGCGATGTGGCGGGAACTGCAGCCGCACCTGCATCTCTTTGGCGGCGGTATCGCCTGGACGCCGGCGCGATTCGACCTGGCACGAAGTGGTGAACGCGAAGTCGTAGAAGGCATCTTCGCCAGCGGCGGATATTTCGCGACGCTCGGCGTGCCGGCAGTTCTCGGCCGCACGTTTACGGCGGCGGACGATCGTGCGGGAGGCGGCGCGGACGGGCCGGTCGCCGTCATCAGCTACGGCCTCTGGCAGCGGCATTTCGGCGGGGCCGCCAGCATCATCGGAGGGCCGCTTGTCGTGGATGGCCATACGGTCACGATTGTCGGCGTGACGGGCCCGGAGTTCTTCGGCCTCGACGTGGGGCGCGCCTTCGACGTGGCGTTGCCGCTCGCGGCAGAGCCGCTGATCCACGTTAATCGCTCGATGCTGCGGGCCTCGCCGCTCCTGGTGATGCTGCGGTTGAAGCCTGACCAGTCGGCCCAGGCCGGCACAGAGATTCTCCGGAGCCTTCAGCCGGCGATTCTCGGCGTCACGCCGGAGAGCCTGTCCAGCGTGATGCCTCCGCACTATCGAGAGCCATTCACCCTTGTGTCCGCGGCGACCGGAACATCACTTCCGAACCGGGGGCCGAGCGGATTACGCCAGGCCTACGAGCGTCCCCTGTTCACGATTCTCGTTGTCGTCCTGCTCGTGCTCGTAATCGCGTGCGTCAACATCGCGAACCTGTTGCTGGCCCGCGGCATGGCGCGCCGGCACGAGCTGAGTGTGCGGCTCGCTCTTGGCGCACCGCGGTTCCGCCTGGCGCGGCAACTGCTGCTCGAGACCCTCGCGCTCGCGACAGTTGGCGCGATCGGGGGCCTCGCCGTGGGCGCGTGGGGCAGCCAGGCGCTGGTTGCGCAACTCTCGACACCCGCCGATCGCCTCACTCTGGACCTGTCGTTCGACTGGCGGGTTCTCACGTTCACTGCGGTCGTCGCGATCGCGACGGCTGGCATCTTCGGATCGGCGCCGGCGTTTCGGGCGACCCGAGTGGCCCCGATGGACGCGCTCAGGATGCAGGGGCGCGCGATGGCGCACACGGCCGGACCCGGACGTCTCTTCACTCTCTCCAGCGGTCTCATGATCATTCAGGTCGCCCTGTCGCTGGCGCTCGTCGTCGCCGCCGGACTCTTCGTGGGCTCGTTTGAGCGGCTCACACACGTGCCACTGGGGTTCGACCGCGATCGGGTGCTTATCGTGAATGTCGACATGCAGCGGGGCCGCACGAACCCTGCTGACCGCGCGCTCCTGTATCAGCGGATCGTGGATGCGGCGGCCGGCGTGCCCGGCGTCAAGCACGCCGGGGGCTCGATATGGACGCCGGTCGACGGCGGCATGCGAATGGGAGACTCCCGGACTCGAGTGGAGTTCAACTTCGTCACGCCGGGATGGTTCGCAGCATACGGAACTGCCGTCCGGATTGGCCGCGACTTCTCCGTGGGCGACACGGCCAACGCACCGCCCGTCGCGATCGTGAACAACGCGTTCGTGCGTGCACTCATGCCGGGACGATTCGCGCTCGGCGAGACCATCCCATACTTCCGATCCAGAGGAAGCGATGTGCAGCGCACGGTCGTCGGGATCGTTGGCGATGCGGTGTTCGACTCGCAGCGGGAGGGGATTCAGCCGATCGTGTACCTGCCGGTGGCACAGTCGGACATCGGACTGAGCGGTCCAACCGAAATCAGCGTCGGCGTCCGGCCCGCGGCGGGATCGCCGATGCAGATCGCACGCAGCGTGGGCACCGCGATAACCGGAGTGGATCCCGACCTCTCCTTCACATTCCGTCTGCTGGCGGAGGATGTCGACGCGTCCGTCCGGCAGGACCGGATCGTGGCGGTGCTCTCTGGATTCTTTGGCGGGCTGGCGCTGCTGATCGCGGCGCTGGGAATCTACGGCCTGACGTCGTACAGCGTGAACCGCCGTTTCGCAGAGATCGGGATCCGCATGGCACTCGGCGCGCAGCGCACGCAGGTGTTCGGGCTGCTTCTCGGACAGAGCCTCTCACTGACCGCTGTGGGCATCGGGTTCGGCCTTGCAGGCGCATCGGCGGTGACGCGTTATCTCCGCGCGATGCTCTTTGGCCTCACACCGCTCGATCCGGGGACCTTTATTGGCGTCGCGGTGCTCTTCGCCATCGTGGCGGCGCTGGCGGCATCGATTCCGGCACACCGTGCCACCAATGTCGATCCGCTGGTTGCGCTTCGCACCGACTGACTCGGCTGCACGAGGTCCGGCGTATCCCGGCGCATCGATGCATCATCACCGGGTCGCCGGTGCGGTGAGGCCGAGGCCGTTTCGCAACGCGTCCAGCAGCGTCCCGTCGTCGTTCGACAGCTCCCAGAACATCGCGCCGGCCAGACTCTGCGCGGCGACGTATTCTCCCTTGAGCCGCATCGACTGCGGATCTTCGTATGTGATCCATTCCTTCCGGTCTGCGTTGTATAGCCACGGCACTTTCGCGATGTCATCCCAGTAGCGCACGTACTCGGGTGATTTCAGGACTGTCTCGACGATGGTCCTGTAGCCGCCCACTTGAAGCGGCCCTGTGCCGGTGCTCCACACCTTCGATGACTCCACACCGCGCCAGCCGCGTCCATAAAAAGGCACGCCCGCGACGAGCCTGTTTCGGGGCATGCCTTTGCCGGCGATCGCCTGCACCGCGTCGTGCAGGTTGAGCCTGGAATTCGACGGGTCGTCATGGTTGTACAGCGCTGAGTTGAATCCCGCGCGCGCTCCGCCGCTGTGGAAGTCGTAGGTCATCACGTTGGCCCAGTCGAGGATCCCCGCCATGTCGGCGTATTCGATCGGGTCGATGCCGCGCGGGCTGGCGCTCGCTGCGACGGTCAGGAGTTTTCCCCGACCAATCGCATCGCGAACTGCTGACAGCAACAGAATGTAGTTGCGCGCGTCGCGCGGACTGCCGGGCTGTAACCCCCCCGATACGGGATGTTCCCAGTCGATGTCGATGCCGTCGAATTGCGGGTACCTCTTGAGGAAGTCGGCGCACGACTGCGCGAACGCCTGCCGGCTCGGCTCCCCCGCGGCCATCTCGTAGAAGGGCGCCGAATCGGTCCATCCACCGACCGACATGAGGAACCTCAGGTGGGGATGTCTCTGCTTCAGCAGGGTGATCTGATTGAACAGTCCGTGGGGACAGCCGGCGTCGACGCAGTCGCCCGGATACACCTGCTCGACGGCGACGCTGGCGTTCCACGTGAGCCGGTTATCCGCACCAATCTTGCCGAACGCGTAGTTGACGTGGGTCAACTTGTCTGCCGGAATGTCCGAGAGCGGATATCTCGCTGCCGTCCAGTCCGCGTAGTAGCCGATGACTTTCAGCGCGTGCGGGGCCGGACGCGCGTTCTGCCCCGCCGTGCCAACAAGACAGACACTTGCAAGCAGAGCCAGCGTTGTCTTCACTTTGTCGAACATCAATCATCGCCCCAGGTTCAGCCTCACGCCGAACATCGCGCGACGCGGATCGATGAAGGCTGCGCCGCGACCGAAGTTGGGGCTGACGAGATTCTCTGCGGCGAGAGCCTCCGCCGCAGTGTCATTGAGTGCATTGAGTACGTCCACGAGCAGCTCGACGCGCTTCGACCCGCCGAGGGAAAACTCCTTGGACAGTCGCAGATCGACGAGCGTCTGCGACGACAGCCGGCGCGACCCGCGCGGCTCGAGCAGGATGCGGACATCGCCCTGCGGCAGCGTGATCTGTGTCGTGGCCGCCCACGGCTTGCCGCTGAAATATTGCACATTGGCGGCGACCACCAGTCCCGTCCTGGGCACGTTGATGCTGCCCATGCCCCGCAGCATGTGGGGTCGATCGTTGGGCAGCCGGCCGCGCACGTTCGTGAGACTGTTTGGATCCTGTCCGAAGGTCAGGTACGGCGCTCCGGAGATCGTACTGACCTGCGAGGCTGCGGCGGTCGCGCCGCTGGAGGGCTGCAGCCCGGAAGCCCTCGACAACGTATACGAGCCAAACGCCTGCCACCCGCGCGACCGACGTTTCTCGGCGGCGATCACGAGTCCGTTGTAGGTCAGCGAGTATCCTGCAGGATTTGTCAACAGAAAGCGGCGATCCGCCGTGGAGTTGACGAGCCCGTAAACCGGCACGTCGCGTCCCGACAACGATTGGGTCATCTCGAGATATTGACCGCCGACATCCGTCCATCCGATAAAGTTGCCGCCATTCTTGCGAACGTAGGCTATCGCCACGGCGAGCTGGCGGCCGACCTCCCGGTCCACACCAATCGAATACTCGTTCGTGCGTGGTGTCCGTGTCTCGGGATCAAATCGCAGGTTTTTGGGATCGACCACCGAGACGATAGTCGTGTAACCACCGGTCGCAGGATCGAAAGCGGCCGTCGTCGTCGGGGTCGCCGCCGGATGGAACGGGGCGAGCTCCCCGGTCAACACGCCCTGATTGAACCTCCCGTAGCTGCCTCGCAGCATCGTCCGGCCATCACCGGTGAGCTTCATCGTGACACCCAAACGCGGCGACCACACGTTCCACGTGTACAGCGTCCCCAAGCCGCGGACGATGTCGTCGGTTTCGCGTCCTTGCGAATCAAGCACGGGAAGGTCCTGACTTATGGCGCGGCTGTGGTCGAAGCGCAGTCCCGCGTTGATCGTCAGCGAATTTCCCACAGTGATGGCGTCGCTCACGAAGCCGGCGGCTGTGATGAATACACCGCCGACGATGGAGGGATCGCTCGAGACGGTCTGAAAGGGCAGCCCGTTCTTGTCGACGAACCTTACCCCGGTCGGAATGATCGTGGACAGGCGATGTTCGCCCTTTTCGAGTTGTCCGCCAATCCTCCACTCGTGATCGGCGTGGAGGAGCCGCGGCTGATAGTGATTGAGGGTCGCTTTGGCGGTCGTCCGAATCAGTATGAGTCCGCCAAACGTCTGCGGCGCGCCGCTGAAAACTTCGGTGGCGCGGTCGAAGTGGCTTGGCGTCGTCACACTTCCGGTGCTTGGGTCGTCCTTTCGATTAAACACGAACCGGCCGGCGCGCACGTCCCAGACCGTATTGGATGACAACGTGTGTGTCAGGTGGCCGAACGTGATCGCCGGGACCGAAGCGTGCCGGCGCTGTGTGGCCTCGAACGGCTTCACGAACGTCGGGAGCTCGGGGTTGACCCAGAACTCGTCGTGGAAGCTCTGGAGCAAACGCAGGCCTGGAGCAAGTCGCCACGTGAGCTTCGCGAAGATCTTGTCCTGTTCGTAGGTTCTGGGGAATGCGGGATCGGTCCCCGGTTGACTGTCGTAGTCCCGCAGGTACTGGTATCCCCCAAAGAACCACAGACGGTCATGAAGCACGGGTCCGCCGAGGTTCGCCGTCGCGTCGCGATACCTGGCCCGCTCGTACCTGCTCTTCGGCCGGCCTGGCCCGAGATACGTGAGTTCGACCGGCTGACTCGTCAACGCCGCGGTCTGGCCGTAGTAGGACGTGTCGTACACAAAACGGTTGCTTCCCTGCCTGGTGACGACGTTGATTACGGCGCCCTGCATGTTGCCGAACTCGGCGGAGGCCCCCACGGACTGGACTTGCACCTCCTGGATGAAATCGACACCCGGCTCGGATCGCGCCTCGCCGCTGCACGGGCAGGTGAAGTTCGTGCCGTCGATGAGAAACGTGTTCTCGTTGGTGCCGGAGCCGAACGCAGAGACACTGTTCGTGGAGACGCTTCCCGGCGATGTGGGTGAGACACCGGGGGCGGCCCTGATGAAGTCGAACATGCTGAATCGCCGCACAGGGATCGACTTGAGGTCCTCGGGGCCGAAGCGAGTTTCGAATCCGCTGCCTCGCGCCTCGATCCGCGAGCCCGATCCCTCGACGACCAGCGATTCCGCAATGCCCGCCACATTGAGAACTGCCGTTCTCTCGATCGTCGAGCCGGCGCCGATGCGGATCCGATCTTCGTGGTAGGCGGTGAATCCCTGGGCTTCGATGTCCAGGACGTACAGTCCGGGAGGCAGCGCGGGGAACCGCAGCTGCCCTTTTCCGTTCGTCGTCAGTATCTGCGATCCGCCAATCAGCGCTGGCGAACCAACACGGACGACTGCACCCTGAACAACTCCGCCTTGTGCATCTTTGACGGTGCCAATCAGCGCTCCCGTCAACGCCTGTGCGACCACCACGTGAGCGTGCAGCACGCACGCGACCGCGAGGAACAGAACAGATCGTCGCATCGCAGGACTCCTTCCAGAGTGTGCGCCGGGGCCGGCTGCGGAGACACGTTCATCCGGGCAAACGGGGTCTGGATTTTACTCCCGTTCCCGGCGCGTGGTGCAGGTTCTCCCGCACGCTCCGCCGTTCGGGTTCTCAACGCAGCTTCATCGAGTTGAGGTTCACATAGTCGGCGACTGCGTGACCGACCTCGTCGCTGACCGCGACGGTGCTCGGATAGTGCATCCCGCCCCAGACCCGCGCGTCATTTCCGTCCACACGCGCCCGGGAGATGCTCGTGTAGGTCCGCGGCGGCAGATCGCCCGTCGACGTCCTCGTTGTCAGAGTGAACGTCTGTGCGTCGTCGAAATAGCTGAGAAGGATGGTTGCCGCGGCGCCGTTCTGCCCGGGATGCCCGGCAGGATATTCCGGATGGGATGGTGTCGTAACGAGCGACAGCCAGGCGAGATCCGCTTCGGTGCCTGCAATGCCGTCGGTTCCGGCCTCGGTAATCGCCGTGAACGGCCGCCAGGTCACTTCATTCGGGTCCAAGCCATACGCCCGCTTCGCTGTCCAGATGGTGAACGCCGTGTCTGCCATCGCGATGTTCAGGACCGCGAGAAGCCGGCTACTGGCTGACAGAGACAAGTGGTTGGCACGTGCAATCTGGTTCGCTGCCTGGTTCCAGTGGACGCTGGCATTGCCCTCCCAGAACGGAGCGAGGGCGGTCTCTTCGTCAGTACGCGTGGATTCGGTTCTGCGACCCAGCGCCTTTACGGCACTGTAGTCGTCCAGATATGCGTTGCTGGCCAGCGTGCGCGGAGGCGCAGGCTGGAACCATGTGTTACTGGGAACGACAAACGGGGCCGTGAACGCCAGCGCCTGCGCGCTCATCGACGTTGCCGGCGGTATCGGGCGCCACTGGCCGATTGCGGTTCCACCGGTGAACGGAGCGTAGCTCCCGCTGAACCCGTCGGTTGCTCGCCAGGCGAGGACGGCTTGCGCGACCTCGGTTCCCCACGCGATGCCGCGCTCGCGCGACTCGCCACCGTCCTCGCCGTCATCGCTCAGCGCCGCAAGCGATGCGTCATAGCGCTCGGCCAGCGCCCCCGCTCGCGTGGGGAAGAGACTGACCAGTGTCGTGTACGCCGCCGCGATCACTGCGGCTCGGCGCGACGCTCCAGCAGGGGCGCTGTCCTGGACGAAGATCGGCGTGTAACGCCGTTCGATGCCGTTGTACGCATCGAAGATCGCGGTGTGAACGATCGCCCCGAGCCGTTGACTCGCCGAATTTGCTGTGTTGGTCGCAATGAGCGTGTCGATGAATGTTTGATTCCACTCCAGTACCTGGTCCTGGTCTGTAGTCCATCCCAGGCTCGGGGTTGAGGACGACAGCCCCGCCGCCGAGACCATCGCGATGACAACGACAACTCTCTTCCAGGTGCAGTTCTTCATTGCGTTCCCCTCCCGGGACGGTCCCTTCGACAGGCTCAGGGCAAGTCAGCCAACCGTCCTCATTGGGGAATGCGGGAACTCGCGTCCGGCGGGTGAATCTCATTCGAAACGTTCCGAAATCTCATGCTCTCAGCGCTAACCCGCCCGGCGAAGAATGAGAGATACTTCGACCCGGGACGGCCATGGCAACACCTGCACCCGGGGTCACCGAGTTGCTTCTGGCGTGGAGCGATGGCGACGATGACGCCCTCGAGCAGCTGGTGCCGCTCGTGGAAGCGGAGCTGCGGCGCCTCGCCCGCGCGTATATGCGCCGGGAACGGCCCGAACACACGCTGCAGACCACGGCTTTGATACATGAGGCGTTCCTGAGGCTGACGGACGCCCGGCGCGTCCGCTGGCAGGATCGCGCGCACTTTATCGGCCTGTCTGCGCGCCTGATGCGGCGCGTCCTCGTCGACCATGCGCGGCACCGGGGCTACCAGAAGCGCGGCGGCGACGCACAACGGGTGACGCTGAATGAGGAGCTCGTGATCGCGCCGGATCCGGCCCTGGACGTGGTGGCGCTCGATCGCGCACTCGATGCACTGGCGAAGGTTGACGTCCGGAAGAGCCGAACGATCGAATTGCGGTTCTTCGGCGGCTTGAGCGTGGAGGAGACGGCGGAAGTGCTCCATGTGTCGCCTGACACGGTCAAACGTGACTGGCGGCTCGCGAAACTCTGGCTGCTCCGCGAGCTGGAAGGAGAAGGGCGGCGGTGACGGACCCCGAGCGCCGGCAACGAATCGAGGATCTCTGTGACGCGGCGCTCGACCGCAATCCGCGGGAGCGCGCCGCTTTCGTGGCAGCGGCATGCGGAGATGACGAATCGCTTCGAACCGAGATCGAAGCGCTGCTGGCCAACGCCCACAGAGCGGAGGGCTTTCTCGCAACACCCATAGGCGGCGTGGCGGCTCTGATCCTGGCTGACGAGCACGGCACACTCGTGGGTCGCGAGATTGGTTCACACAGAATTCTCTCGTTGCTCGGCGCCGGTGGAATGGGCGAAGTGTATCGTGCCCGCGACACCAGGTTGAACCGCGATGTCGCGATCAAAGTGGTGCCGGACCGCTTTCTCTTGATCCCGGGCCGGCTCGCGCGGTTCGAGCTCGAGGCGCGGGTGCTGGCAACGCTCAACCATCCACACATCGGCGCCATCTACGGCTTGGAAGACGCCGACGGAGTCCGCGGTCTCATACTCGAACTCGTGGAAGGCGCGACGCTTGCCGAGCGACTGGCGGCAAGTCCGTTGTCGATCCGGGAAGCACTGGACGTGGCGCGCCAGATCGCCGATGCGCTCGAAGCCGCACATGAGAAAGGCATCATCCACCGCGATCTGAAACCCGCGAACGTCAAGATCACATCCGACGGTACTGTCAAGGTGCTCGATTTCGGACTGGCGAAGGTATTCGCGACGGACGAATTTGGAAGCGACGTTTCGGAATCACCGACTGTTGCGGCCGTTCAGACACGAGAAGGTGCGATCGCGGGCACGACCGCGTACATGAGTCCCGAACAGGCTCGTGGCAAGACCGTCGACAAGCGGACCGACATCTGGGCGTTCGGCTGCGTGTTGTACGAGATGTTGACCGGCCGGCCGGCGTTCGCCGGCGACACGGCCTCGGACACGATAGTGGAGGTTCTCGAACATGAGCCCGGGTGGAGCGCGCTGCCTGAGCAGACGCCACCCGGCATCAGCCGATTGCTCCACCGTTGTCTTCAGAAAGATCCGAAACGCCGGTTGCGCGACATCGGAGACGCGAGGCTCGAAATCGAGGAAGCGCTCAGTCCCGGTGCTGCTTCACGAGGGATCGCAGCTCTCGAACAGGTGAGTCCTGATCGCCTGAACGCGCCTGTCCGCCGGCTCGCGGTGTGGACGGCGGTGACTGCGGCTCTTCTGGTCCTCGTCGCTGGCATTGCTGCGTGGCAGCTGCAGCGATCGGAATACTTTTGGAGGAATCCGCTGGAAGGCGCGAAGGCCACGAAGTTGACCGAGTTCGAGGGGGCGGAGCATCACGCCGCCATTTCGCGCGACGGGAAGTTCGTCGTCTTTCTCTCCGATCGCGATGGATCGTGGGATGCCTGGGTCAGGCAGATCGGGACCGGCGAAGATCATAACCTTACGAAAGGCACCGTCGGGGAGTTGCGGAACCCGGCAACCCGCACGGTGGGCTTCTCCCCGGACGGCTCCTTCGTCACCCTCTGGCGCCGCGTCCCGGAAGGTTCGGTCGATGCGGGATGGGCAGTTCCCACGTTGGGCGGCGCTCTGGTGCCGTACCTGAAGGGCGTCTCCGAGCTCGACTGGTCGCCTGACGGCAGGCGCATTGTCTATCACCCGCCCGCAGAAGGGGATCCTCTATTCGTCACCGGACCCGACGAAAAAGTGGGGCGTCAGATCTATGTTGCGCGCCGTGGTGTCCATAACCACTTTCCCGTCTGGTCGCCTGACGGCTCGTTCATCTACTTCGTGCACGGTCTGCCGCTCGAGAAAAGCGACATCTGGCGCATCCGCCCCAGCGGCGGCCAGCCCGAACGTGTGACGACTCATGACGCGCGCGTGACTTTTCCCACATTCCTGGACGGCGGCCGGACGTTGTTATACCTGGCCATGGATGAGGACGGATACGGACCCTGGATCTACGCGATGGATGTCGAACGCCGTATTCCCCACCGCATTTTTGCGGGCCTCGACCCATATACGTCGCTGGCGGCGAGCGCCGATGGCCGGAAGCTGGTCGCAACCGTTTCGCGTTCGACGGCCGGCCTTTGGCGCGTGCCGATTGCCGACGGCCTGATCGACGAATCTGCTGCCACTCCCCTGTCGCTGCCCACCGTCAGTGGTCTATCGCCGCGCATGAGGGCTGACTACGTCATTTATCGTGGTCAGAAAGCGGGGAGGGACGGCCTCTGGAAGCTCCTGGTCGGAGGAGGTGCAACAGAGCTGTGGAGTGGCATCAACGGACGCGTGATCGCCGGAGCTGCCATCGCGCCAGACGATCAACGCGTCGCGTTCACCGTACAGGGACGCGGATTGACGCACCTCTACCTGATGAACACAGACGGCACGGGTACGCGTCGCGTGGCCGAAGAGCTTGACATTCGAGGCGCACCTGCATGGTCTCCGGACGGGCGATGGCTGGCGGTCGCGGCCACGCGGGATGGCGAGCCGCGACTGTTCAAGATCCCAGTGGACGGCGGGGCGCCTGTGCCGCTCGTGCAGGAGTACTCGACCGATCCGGCCTGGTCTCCGAGCGGGCGGTTCCTCGTCTATTCAGGCGCGGATGTCGGGACGACGTTTCCAGTCAAGGCCGTGAGCGTGGATGGTGCACCCCGCCATCTGCCCAATCTTGTTCTCACGCGGGGCGCCAGGCGTCTCATCTTTTCAGGGGAAGATGCGCTCGTCGTCATGAAAGGCGACATCTCGCACAAGGAGTTCTGGCGCGTCGATCTCACCACTGGCCGCGAGCGGCAGCTGACCAGGCTCGGCCGCGGGTTTTCAATCGGCGATTTCGACCTCTCTCCGGATGGTCGTGAAATCATCTTCGATCGAACACGCGAGGAGTCCGATATCGTCCTGTTCGACCTGCCCGTTCGGTGACGCGCACTGCGTGTGCCGCCGCCCGCCAGTCGCTTCGAAGGAGCATCTCATGACCGAGCCGCCAGAAGATTTCGCCGCAATGTTCGAGGCCTCCATCAAGGCGAAGCGCGTGAGCGAGGGCCAGACGGTCGACGGCCGGATCGTCGCGATTGGCCCCGAGGTGGCGTTCGTCGACGTCGGCGGCAAAGGTGAAGCGACGATCGACATCGCGGAACTGAAGGACGAGAACGGCAACATCGAGGTCGCTGTCGGCGACCGCATTCACGCCGTGGTGGTGTCGACCACCGGAGGGCTGCAACTCTCGATGAAGCTGGCGAGAGGGGCGGCGACGGCGCGGCAGCTCGAAGATGCGTTCCGATCCGGCCTTCCCGTCGAAGGCAAGGTCGAGAAGGAGGTCAAGGGCGGGTATGAGGTACGCATCGCGCGGCAGCGTGCTTTCTGTCCGTTCTCACAAATCGACGTCGTCCGCACCGAGCCGTCCGTGCACATCGGGAAGGTATACGCATTCCGGATCGTCGAGTACAAGGAAGGCGGGAAGAACCTCATCGTCTCGCGCCGGGCTCTTCTCGAGGAGCAGCAGCGCGCGAACGCCGCGGAGGTGCGGAAGTCGATTGTCGCCGGCGCGGTGATCACCGGCCGCGTTGTTTCCGTTCGTGAGTTCGGCGCCTTCGTTGATCTCGGCGCCGGCGTGCAGGGCCTGCTGCACGTATCGGAGATGGGATGGTCCCGCGTCTCGGATCCGTCTCAGATCGTCAAGCCCGGCGACGAGATCACCGTCAAGGTCCTGCGCATCGATCCAGCGGACGCTGCGAGCAAGGAGAAGCAGAAGATCTCGCTCGGCTTGAAACAGCTCGTCGAGGATCCGTGGGCGAAGGTCCCCGAGAAGTACGCAGTTGGCCAGGTGCACACCGGCCGCGTGACGCGCGTCACGGACTTCGGCGCGTTCGTCGAGCTCGAGCCGGGCGTCGAGGCGCTGGCGCATGCATCCACGTTCGAGCAGATGGGACGTTACGGCATATGGTCCCGCGACATCGCTTCCGGTATGACTGCGGCGTTCGAGATCCTCAGCATCGATGTCGAGAAGAAGCGGATCGGCGTTGCACCGCTTCCGGAAGGCTCCGCGCGCGCCGGAACGGCAGATTCGGAACGCGAAAACGCCGATGCGACGACGGCGGAAGGGTTCGGCTCGCTGGCAGACAAGCTCCGCGGCGCATTCGGGCCGCGCAATAAATAAGGTGGTCCGACTGTGTCAGATCGCGACGGTTGAGCGTTCGAGCGGTGACCTCAGCCGCGATTTTCAGCAGCTCCGGGAGCCGCTCTCACGGCACGCGGTTCGCTTAGTAAGCGTCGGTGGCAGGCTCGAGGGCCTGCGATTAATTGAGGAGGCATGCCGTGCGAACTCTGCTATGCGCAGCGCTCGTTTCATTCGTGGCCGCCGCGACACCCGTGATCGGTCAGGACGTCGTGAAGAAATCGAAAACGAAAGTCTCAATCGACGCAGGCAAAGAGATGACGGTCACCGGATGTGTGGCGCGCTCCGGCGACGGAGAGTTTTCGCTGACGAACGCCGCCGGGAAAGATGGCGCGCTCGGATCGTACGTGCTCGTCGCTGAAGGCGATGAGCATGGAGACCTGGCGAAGCACGTCGGACATCGGGTTGAGATCAAAGGCAAGGCAGTGGACCAGGGCGATGGGAAGATGACAGTCAAAACCGAGACCGAGCTCCGCACAACTGACGGGGACAAGAAGAAGCGCGAGAGCACGACGAAAGTGAAGGGGAATCTGGATGGACTGCCGTTCCTCGGCGTGAAATCGGTCCGGATGCTGGCGACGGTGTGCCCGTAGCGAGACCGCGCGGGGGCGTCCCATGTTCTATTCCTGCTTTTCTTGATCGGGCCGATGCAACGATCGCGTGTCGAGCAGATCGCACATCATCTATAGCGACGATCAGGGCAACACGTGGAAACTCGGGGGGATGGCCGGCGATCATACCAATGAGTCGCAGGTGGTCGAACGATCGGACAGCACGCTGCTTTGGAATATGCGGAATGCGCGGACCGAACCGCAGTACTACACGCGCGCGGTCGCCGAAAGCACAGACGACGGCATGTCATGGTCGGCGATCGATCATGATCCGATGCTGATCGAGCCGCTCTGCCAGGCAGCCCTCCTGCGGTATCCCAGGAAAGCGATAGAGACGTGCGGCTGAGTTATCGCTGAGTCCAGCCACGTTGAGAAGCGCTTACGTGCTGCGTACGCGCTTTTCGCATTCCGTCTGTGGAATTCAGAAACGTCGGCCACATCGCTGCATTTGCAGGAGGATCGATTCGTCGGAGACCGTGCAGCGTGGCTTATCTCTTGCTGCCGCACTTACTTGCACGATCAGCGATCTACCTGCGAATCAATTAGGGGGAAACGATGGGAAAAACGCGGTTTGGGATGGTCCTGACACTGTCGGCGGCCGCAGTCCTCGCAGTTGCGGGCTTCGGTGTCTCTCTGCCAGCTGCGGAGAACAACTCGTACACGGTGACCAACCTCGTATCCGACCAGGCGGGCATCGCGTCGCATCTGGACCCGAGCCTCGTGAATGCCTGGGGGCTCGCGTCACTTCCGACGTCGCCATGGTGGGTCGCCGATAACGGCACGGACGTTTCGACGCTCTATCGAGCAGACGGTTCGAAGGTTGCGCTGACCGTCGATGTACCGACCGCTCCGACCGGAGCGGTCGCGAACACCGGGACGAGCTTCACCGTGACCAACGGGACGACCACCGCGCCCGCTCGATTCATCTTCTCTACCGAGGAGGGGACCATTCTTGGGTGGAACCCGACCGTATCGCCGACCACCGCGGTTCTCGCGGTCAACAACTCGGGCCTGCGCGCGGTTTACAAGGGGCTCGCGATCGCGTCGACGACCGAAGGCAACTTCCTGTATGCGACGGACTTCCGCAACGCCCGCGTCGACGTCTTCGACGGCGACTTCCATCCGGTGATCACCGCCGGCGGCTTCGTTGACCCGGACATTCCTGCCGGCTACGCGCCGTTCGGGATCCAGAACGTTGCTGGCAGGATCGTTGTCACGTACGCGAAGCAGGACGCCGAGGGAGAGGACGACGTTGCGGGACAGGGCCACGGTTTCGTGGACATGTTCGACACGAACGGCACCCTGATCGTGCGCGTTGCCACGCACGGGCTGCTCAACTCGCCGTGGGGCGTTGCGCTCGCGCCGCCGAGCTTCGGCGCGTTCAGTGGCGACCTCCTCGTCGGCAACTTCGGTGACGGCCACATCAGCGCGTTCGAGCCGCAGCCGGATGGCACGTTCGAGCTCGTCGGTCAGCTCCGGACGGGCGACCACAAGGCGCTGGCAATCGATGGCCTCTGGGCCCTCCAGTTCGGCAAGGGGGCGACAGCCAATGGCCCGGTGACGACTTTATTCTTCACCGCGGGCCCGGCCGACGAAACCCACGGACTCTTCGGCACGATCACGACGCCCTGACACGACGACGAGCGCGCCGGTTTGAGCTCAAATCATCCGCTTCCGACGCGAACAGCGGCGTCGCCACGAGTAGAGCGAGTGAAAGAAGCGCGCGCAGCGTGTGTCTCCCTGCGGTCATTTCCGGGCAATATAGCCCGGCAGGCGACCCGTCGCAGACGACAAACGGCGGCCGTGCCGAAATTCCGCCACCACTGCGGAGTATCCGCGGATGCGGGCCACTCCGTTAACGCGCCGCAGCGGTCGCCCGCGTCGATTGCGCCCGCAACCCTTTCGCATTCTTCGTTTTGGAACCACAGATCGACTCGCCAGGACGCCCTTGTGATCGCGCGGCACGGGCACGGCATTTGCCCTTCGAGTTGGTGGCCGAAGCGAAAGCGTGGTCCACCGCCGAACGCGCGGCGATTCCGGAGGCCGCCGGGTGGGCGACCTGGGGGGAATCATGTCTGCGGTCGCATCACATTCGATAGAGGGGCGCGTCGGTCGCGGGTTTGAAGCCGTACGCGAGGCGTTTGCCGGCAACTTCGCTCGACGCGACGAATAAACGCTTCCTGCGACTGGAGGATTCGATGAGTGCTGCTACGCTCAACGCCAGGGTCGAAGACTTCCTGGCCCAGAAGCGCATCGCCGTTGCCGGCGTCTCGCGCGACAACAGCCACCATCCGGTCGGCAACCTGATTTATCACCGCTTGAAGAAGACGGGACACGACGTGTTTCCCGTGAATCCGAACATGCAGACGTTCGAGGGGAAGCAGTGCTACCCCAACCTGCGATCGATTCCCGGTGGAGTGGACGGCGTGGTGGTGATCACGCGCCCCGAGGCGACGAAACAGATCGTGCAGGAATGCGGAGACGCGGGCATCCCGCGCGTGTGGATGCACCAGTCCGTGCTCTCGGGATCCAGCGTCTCGCGGGAGGCCGTCGCGTACTGCGACGAGCATCACATCAGCGTGATCGCTGGCGCGTGTCCAATGATGTACGGCCCTCGCGTCGACTTTGGACACGCCTGCATGCGCGGGATTCTCAGGCTGACCGGCAAGCTGCCGAAATAGAGCGGTCGACGCGCGAAGCTGGCGGCCGTCCCCCTTACTGCCTCGCGTCGAACTTCGGCAGGATGTATTTGATCGTCAGCTCGTTGGCCGGAGACTGCGTGTTGTAAGTGATGCGGCGCTGCGCATCGGTGAGGTTCGCAATCCGCGGATAGTCGTCTGCGAAGAACGGCAGCACCCGCTGATGGATGTCCGTCAGCTGTCCCACATCCACGGGAGCGTCAAAAAAGTACCTTCAGTCCCATCTGCATCTCGCGCATCGTGCCGACGATTGCGGTGATGCGGCCCGCCTGGAGCAGATCGACGGTCGCATTCGGTTGCGCGTAGTGCGGCTCGTTGAAGATGTTGAACGCCTCGATCCGGATTTGGAGCTCGCGCCGCCGCCCCCGACGATCCAATGCGAACCGCTTGAACAAGCCGAAATCGGTGTTGAAGATGCCGGGGCCGAACAGGATGTTCCGTCCCGCATTTCCAAAGTTGTACGGCACCGGCGCCGTGAACGCCGTGGGATCGAACCAGCGATCTGCGGAGCGCTCGGCGCGCGGCAGGTTTCCGTCGCCCGTGCGATCGGGACGCGCATGTCCCGATTGCGCCGGGTTCACGCTGAGCGAAGGCGTGAATGGCGTGCCGGTGCGCGCCGAGGTGATGCCGTTGAACTGCCATCCGCCCACGATCGCGTTCAGCCATGCATTCTGCAGGTCGACGTGCCGCCCACGACCGAGGGGAACGTCCCAGATGTAGCTGAGCACCATGTTGTGGCGCACGTCGAACGACGACAGCCCGCGATCGAGCTCGATGTTGCGCGGATCGCGGTACACAAGATCGCCGCTGATGAAATTCGCGCCGCCGAGATCGATCGATTTCGCATATGTGTAGTGGCCGATGATCGACAATCCATGCTTCAACCGGCGCTCAGCCCGTACGTGTCCCGCGTGATAGTAGGACATCCCGTTGTACTTCAGGCCGTTGATGCTCCCGAACTGCGGGAACGGTCGACGCGACGCAACGGACCCCGGCCCCGGGAAGGGCGCGTTCGGATCCCAGTTCACTGACAGATTCGTGTCGTAGGAGCCGGTGTATCCGACTTCGAGCAGAACCCACGGCAACTCCTGCTGGACGGTCGTATTCCAGTGGCTGGCCTGCGCCTGCGGCGCGTCGGGATTCCACGCGTTCAACGTCAGGAATGGGCTGAACACCGGCTGGAGCGCATTGGCGGGAAAGCCGCTGTCGAGCGTGACGATCGGTGTCACAGAATCCGTCGCGTACGAGACGTTGACCTGGTACGGCGGGTTCGCGGGCAGGCGGCTCGACGCGCCGATGGTCGGGTGGTCGCCGTAAAAGATCCCCGCGCCGCCGCGCAGGACGGTTCGGTCGCGCAGCTTGTAGGCAAAGCCGAGGCGCGGCGCGAAGTTGTTGGTGTCCGTCCGCATCAGGGTCGTCGGGGACACGCCGGCGGGGATCGTCGTGGTGAACGCCGAAGGTATCGACGGCGGAACCTTGTTGTCGGCGTAAATGAGTTTCATCTCGTCCAGCAGCAGGTTTGCCTGCTGCCCGTGCCGCTCGTACGGTTGCGTGAAGACCTCGTAACGCACGCCGAGGTTCAGCGTAAGCCGTGGACTCACGCGCCAGTCGTCCTGCACGTACGCCGCCACGTAGTGGTACCGGATGTCGCCGAGAAGCGTTCCGCTCAATTGCGTTGTTGCGGGGATCCCCAGCAGGAAATCAGCCAGGCCGGATCCGCTGTTCGGTCGCGCCTGCGGGTTCTGCGTAAAGCCGCCGGTGAAGTTATAGAAGCCTCGCGCCTGGCTTGAAATGTTGAAGAAGCTGCGGATGAACCGGTAGTTCGCACCAACCTTCACTGCGTGCCGCTGCCGAAGGAACGAGAACGTGTCGCCGGCCTGGCTCACTTCCGAGATCTTGAAATTCGGAAGGAACGCCGCCTCGCCGATGTTCGAGAACCCGCCGATCGCGATGCGAGGAAGGCCCGTCACGCCCGGGATTTCAGGAATGCCTGCGAACCCGAAGGCTGCTGGAGTCGTATCGGTGACCCACGGAAACAAGTCATCGCGGATCCGGTTGTAGCCGATGCGCAGTTCGTTGACGCGGTTTCGACCGAGCACCTGCGTCTGGCCGATCGCAAGGTTGTGCGCCAGCTGCTCCTTCGGCGCTTGCTGAAACTGCGTCGTGCCGATGAGCGGCGCGTCGTACGGTCCGGGAACCTCGTCATGCCTGTTGGTCAGGCTGTACCGAACGTACACCTTGCTGTCGGCGGAAAAGTTCTGATCGAAGCGCGTATCCATCTGGTGACGCCTGCGGAGCGCATCGCGCGTCACGACGTAATTACCGGTCGGATCCGGCAAGGTCGGCTCGGGGAGCAGCTGCAGCAGCTGGCGCGCCAGTGGATGAATGCGGTTCGGCGGAATCTGATTGTCGGGAAACGCATCGCGCACGACGCCGGTGCCGTTGGGATTTGGCCGCGTGGTCGCCGGATCATAAATGATGACCGGACGACCCTGGTTGTTCACGAAGCCGCGGAAGTCCCCGGCGCGTTGCGTAAGCGTCGGCACGGTGTTTCGGTAGTCCACTCCCCGTTTTTCATCTGTCGTCTCCCAGCTCGCGAAGAAGAACGCGCGGTCGCGGCGGACGGGGCCGCCGAGCGTGCCGCCGTACTGATGACGGTTCAGTCGCTTGTCCTCGTTTGGCGCGGCGAACGGATTGCGCGCATCGAACGCATCGTTGCGCAGGAACTCGAAGCCGACGCCCCGAATGGTGTTGGTGCCCGACCGAATCGTGGCATTGATGACGGCGCCGGCCGCCTGTCCGTACTCAGCCGAGAAGTTGTTCGTCTGGATCGTGAATTCCGACAGCGCATCGACCGACGGTTGGGACACGACGTTCGAGCTGTTCTGCTGATCGACAATCCGCGCGTTGTTGTCGACGCCGTCCAGCATGAAGCTGTTGAGCACGGATCGCGCGCCATTGGCGACGAACGCGCCCCCTTCAGCGGCGCGATCGCCGGCGGCAGACTCCAGCACGCCCGTCGCGAGCCGCGCGAGCTGCAGGAAGTTGCGCCCGTTCAACGGAAGATCGCTGATGGTCTGCCCGGTGACGACCTGCCCCACCGATGATGTGTCGGAAGCGAGCACCGGCGTGCCGACGACGAGCACCGATTCGCTGATGGCGCCTGCCTGGAGGGTGAAGTCGACGCGGACTTCTTGATCCGTTTCCAGGATGATCCCTTCGCGCCGCATCGTCTGGAAACCCAGCAGCTCACATGTCACCTTGTAGCTGCCGGACCGCAGAAACGGCATATTGTACTGACCGTGAGGGTTCGAGATCGCTATGCGGGAATCGTTCGTCTCGACATTCACGACGGTGACCGTCGCGCCGGGGACCACTGCCCGGCTGGAGTCCGTAACGGTGCCGGCGATCCGCGCGGTCTGCGCGCGGGCGTCTGTGGCCAGGAGCGCGAACAAGGCGAGCGCGACGAGCGCCAGGCGACGTCCCAGGGGAGCGCGCATGCGAACCTCCTCGCGAGAAGTGCGGAGGATTATACCTTCGCCTTCGGCACCCTTCCAGCGATAGCATTCGAGATCGCCGGAGCGCGTTGACCGACCTGCGAACAAAAAGGGGGCGCAATTGAAGAAACACATCCCATGGCTATCGCTGTTTGCCAGCGGCCTGCTGGTGACCATCGCCGAACCAGCCCGCGCGTCAGGGCCTATCGTCACGGCCGCCGCGCGGCACGATACGTCTGCTGCACTGGCCGATCTCGCTTCGGCTCCTGACTACGCCGAGCGGCACCACGAACAGATGCTGATGACGCAGCGCACTCGTGCGGGCTTCACGAGCGCCGAGGGCGATCCGGTCGCCGCGCAGCCCGCGGCGGCGCTCACGGGCGTGACGGCGATCGCGAGCTTCGAAGGCCAGAGCGCGCAGGACAACCAGCGGGTCCTTGGCTTCGCGTACGTGCCGCCCGATACCAATGGCGCGGCGGGCCTGAGGCAATACGTGCAGATGGTCAACGTCACGATCGCCGTGTACGACAAGGCAACCGGCGGACTGCAACTCGGCCCCGTGGCCATTCACACGCTGTGGAAGGGCTTCGGAGGCCCCTGCGAGAACGGCGGCGACGGCGGGGACCCCGTCGTCCTGTACGACCGGACGGCAAACCGCTGGTTCGTGAGCCAGCTGCAGTTCAACGACGATTTCAGCAGCAACCAGGAATGCATCGCGATCTCGGCGACCTCCGACGCGACCGGCAGCTATTACCGGTACGAGTTCGACTTCGGCAACGAGCTTCCGGACTATCCGAAGTTCGGCGTGTGGCCCGATGGCTATTACTCCAGCCAGAACATGTTCGCGCCGTTCGGCGGCACGTTCACGTTCGAGGGCGCACGCGCGTGCGCGCTGAATCGCGCCGCGATGCTCACCGGCGCGCCGGCGGCGATGGTCTGCTTCCAGACGTCTGCGTCGAGCCTGCTGCCCTCCGATCTGGACGGCGCCACGCTGCCAACGGCGGGGTCGAGAAATTATTTCGCGAGCCTGGCGAACTCGAGTCACCTCAACCTGTTTCAATTCCACGCGGACTTCGCGCAGCCGGGCAACTCGAGCTTCACCGGTCCTGCGCTGATCGCGGTCGCGCCGTTCAGCGAGTTGTGCCAGGGCGCACTCGTGCTGGCGTGCATTCCACAACCCGCTCCCGGCGAACGCCTGGACGCCCTGGGCGATCGGCTGATGTTCCGGCTCGCGTATCGCAACTTCGGCGATCACGAGTCGCTCGTGGCGAACCACACGATCAGAGGCGGGGCGTTCGCCGGTGCGCGCTGGTACGAGATTCGTTCACCGGGAGGCGCGCCGTTCGTGTTTCAGCAGGGCACCGTCGTCGATCCAGTCAACAGCTTCTTCATGGGCAGCATCGCCATGGACAAGGCGGGCGACGTCGCGCTGGGGTTCAGCGCATCGAGCCGAAGGCTCTATCCCAGCATCTTCGCGGTCGGACGAACGCCGTCGGATCCCGTGGGCGTCATGAACGGGCCGACGGTGCTGACGGCGGGAACAGGCGTGCAGACGACGTCGTACAACCGCTGGGGGGACTACAGCGCGATGACGATCGACCCGGGCGACGATTGCACGTTCTGGTATACGCAGGAGTACTACCAGACCACAGGCAGCTTCAACTGGTCGACACGGATTTCCGCGTTCAAGTTCGACAACTGTAAAGCGCGCGGCAAGTAATCGCATGACCACTCACGATCGGCGCCACAGCGTCTTCAGACGCAGAATATCAGGCGGGTTCGGAATGCCTCAGGACCGACGGGCGCAGCGCGGCATCCACCTCGCGGCCCAGTAGCACGACCGCTTCAGGCACGCGCTCGACATCGATTCGCCTCGTGTGGAAATTGACGATGCACGCGCGCAACACGTATCGGTTGCGGACGACGGCATTGGACACGAATACGTCGCCTCCCCGCTGCAGGCGATCCAGCAGCTCCCGGTTGAGCGCATCGAGGTGACGTTCCACGGTCTCGTCCCCGACGTGCGTCCGAAGATCCCGCGGCACGTAACGGAACGTCGCGATGCTCAAGTCCTGCGTCATGAGCTGCAGATCCTCAGAGCGGCCGATCGCGCCGGCCATCGCCCGGGACAAGCCGATGTCGTCCGCGATCATCCTGCGATATCCCGCGGCCCCCGCGTGCCTGAGCGCGAGCCACACCTTCAGGGCGCGGAACCCGCGCGAGTTCTGCGGCCCGTAGTCGACGTAGTTGGTCGCGCGCTCGTCGAAGTGGTAGTACGGCGGGTGATACGCGAATGCGGCGCGCAGCGTCTCCGCGTCGCGCACGAGCGCACAGCCGGCTTCGAGCGGTGCGTAGAGCCACTTGTGTGGATCCACGGCGACAGAGTCGGCCTCCGCCAGGCCACGCAAGTCATCGGGTGCTTCGGGAACGGCGGCGGCAAAGCCGCCGTAGGCGCCGTCGACATGGAACCAGACATCGTGTTCCTTGCACACGGCGCCGATCGACGGCAGCGGATCGACGGCTCCGGTGCTCACGGATCCCGCGGTTCCCACGACGAGGCACGGCACGTTCCCTGCGGCCTTGTCCGCTTCAATGCGCCGGCGCAGCGCAGCGACGTCCATGCGCAGCTTCTCGTCAGTGGGGATCCATCGGATGGAGTCAGTGCCGAGACCGCCAAGGTCCGCTGCTTTTTGAATCCACGTGTGCGTTTCGGCCGACGCGTACACGCGAAGCCGTCGCCCGGAATCGACTGCAACGCCGCGCTGCCTGACGTCCCGCGCAGCCTTCGCGGTGCGTGCCGCCAGGAAACACACCAGGTTCGCCATGTTGCCGCCGCTCACGAGCAGACCGCCGCAATCGATCGGGTAGCCGATGAGCTCGGCAATCCATCGCACGGTCTGCGACTCGATTTCCGTAGCAGCGGGAGACAGGCTCCACGCGCCGACGTTCGCGTTTACCGCGGCAGCGAGGAAATCGCCGAGGATGCCGATCGGTGCCGGGGCGGCGGTGATGTACCCGAAGAAACGCGGGTGTCCGTTGAACAGGGAATGCTCGAACAGCAATCGGGCGGTCCGCTCCAGCAGGGCTCCGGGATCCATTCCCGACTCGGGCAGCGGACCCGAGAGATCGAGCGCCTGCCGCACCGCGGACGGCGACTCGCCGCGCGTGACCGGACCACGCGGCACGTCCTCCAGAAACTGCGCGAGCTGATCCACCAGACGATGCCCGAGCGCGCGGAATGTCGCCGCCTCCATCGCGAGCGGCGCCTGCCGGATCGAATCGCCGTCCATCTGCAGCGCCTTTGCAACGGGGTCGCGGATCGTCATGCGAACCCTTCGAAGAGATCCGTCTCGCGCGCCCGTCCGCCGTTCACGGTACTGAACACGCGATAGAACGATTGCCGGCCCCACACCGCCTCGTGATGTTCCGGCGACAGGTCCTTCAAGCGATCGTACGCGGCAAGCTGTGATTCGTGGCAGGAGACGGCCCGCCATACCGTGCTCCACACGTTCCGCGTGTCGACGACCGTGGTGATCGCCCAATCGGGCCAGGGCGTGGCATGCCGCTCGACACCGTCTACCGTGGAGGTCAATTTCCGGATCGCTGCCTCGTATGCGGCCCACGTCGATTCCGGCCAGGCGGTGTAGTACAGCTTCGACACGGCATGCGGCTCTGCCGATGCGTCGAGGCCGTCGGCGACACACCGGGCGTCCGCCGCGGCCATGATCGCCGCCGTGGTCAATTGAGAGATCGCGATGTGGTCCGGATGCCCGTACCCGCCATCCGGTCCGAACGTCACCACGACATCGGGACGAATCCGCCGCACCTCCCCGGCGATACGTCCGACTACCTCGCGTGGCTGCGCACGATGGAGATGCTGGTCATGGTAATCGAGCACGGACACGTCGCGCACACCGAGCACTTCTGCCGCGGCCCGAAGCTCGCGCTCGCGGATCGCGGACAGGGCCAGCGGCCCGGGATGCTTTGGGTCGTCAGGGCGAAGGCCGCGGAAGCGGCCGGCGTCGCCTCTCGTGGCGGTGACGAGAAAGACGCCCACCCCCTCAGATGCATACTTCGCGAGCGTCCCTCCGACGCCCAGCGATTCGTCGTCCGGATGCGCGAGCACGGCCATCAGTTTCCGGGCGTGCATTGAACTCATCGCGCGCTCCTTCTCATCTCGCGATCGCGGTTCAGATCTCCTCCCGGGACAATGAGGCCGGCCGATCCGTCTCCTGTCAAATGGCCGCCGACTTGAGGGCGGCGCGTATTCGCGCGAGGTGATGATAGCTGTGACGCACGGCGTGATCTTCGAGGAAGAACTGGCACGTCAGAGGAGCATCCGCATTGAGCGAGACGGGAGCGGCGCGATCGAGCTGCTCGTCAGTGAGCGCCCGGATCGCCGCGGCGGCCGCCGTGCTGTTGCGTCGAAGGAGATCCAGCGCCGAATCCTTCGTGATCGCCGCGTTCGCCTTCGCGTGCTTGGCGTTGATGTCGTGGACGGCGTCCCACGTGACGCCGGCGATCGGCTTGCCTCCGGCAAGCGCCTGGGCCAGCTCGATCTCGAGCGGGTACATGGTCCCGACGTGATGAACGATCACGCCGACCTTGCGCCCGTCTCCGGGCACGGGCGTCTGCCACTCCAGTTCCGTGAGGCCCCTCGCAAGTTCGCCAAGCGCGCGCGCGCCTTGTTCGAGGCGCTCGGCAAGCGCGTTCGCACGCCGATTCGTTGAATTCATACACCTGTCCTTTGATATGGGCCGTCCGGTACTGGGCGGCACGTCCATACTCTATGGTTTTCCGTCCGTGCATCTCAATTCATGAGAGCCACGACATCCGTGATCCACAGCGCACCGCCGCCGTTTGACACAGGTCCGCTGCGGCAATACCGTTTGGCAGCCCGGAGAAGGACCGCCCGATGATACCGACCAAGATCACGCTGCCGGAATCCGAGATCCCGACGCATTTCTACAACATCGTTCCGGATCTGCCGAGCGCGCCGGCGCCGCCGCTGAATCCGGGCACGCGTGAGCCGATCGGGCCGGAGGCGCTTGCACCGATTTTCCCGATGGAGCTGATCGCGCAGGAAGTGTCGCAGTCGCCGGCGATCGCGATCCCCGCCGAAGTCCGCGAGATATACCGCCTGTACCGGCCGACGCCGGTGTACCGCGCGAAAGCATTCGAGGCCGCGCTCGATACGCCGGCGCACATTTATTACAAGGCCGAACACGTCAGCCCGGTCGGCAGCCACAAACTGAACACCGCGCTCGTCCAGGCCTACGCGAACAAGAAGGAAGGCGTGAAGCGCCTGGCGACGGAGACAGGCGCCGGCCAGTGGGGCAGTGCGCTGGCGTGCGCGTGCCAGCTGATGGGGCTCGAGTGCATGGTCTACATGGTGCGCGTGAGCTACGACCAGAAGCCGTATCGCCGCGTCATGATGAAGACGTACGGCGCGCACGTCGTCGCGAGCCCCTCGAACCTCACCGAAGCGGGACGCAACATTCTCGCGGAGTCGCCGAACTCACCGGGCAGCCTTGGCATCGCGATCTCGGAAGCGATCGAGGACGCCGCGAAACGCGACGACACGAAATACGCGCTCGGCAGCGTGCTGAACCACGTGCTCCTGCACCAGACGATCATCGGCCAGGAAGCCAAGAAGCAGATGGAGCTCGCGGGGGAGTTTCCCGACATCGTGATCGCCTGCCACGGCGGCGGCAGCAACTTCGCGGGGCTCGCGTTTCCGTTCCTGCAGGAGAAGTTGAACGGCACGCGGAAGGGCCTGCGCGTCATCGCGGCGGAGCCGAGCGCATGCCCGAGCCTGACGGCTGGGAAGCGCGAGTACGACTTCGGCGACACGGCGGGCACCACCCCGCTGATGATGATGCACACGCTCGGCCACGCGTTCGTGCCGGCCCCCGTGCACGCGGGCGGCCTGCGATACCACGGGTCCGCGCCGCTCGTCAGCCAGCTGCTCGCCGAAGGATTGATCGAAGCCGAGGCGTACGAGCAGGCGGACGTGTTCGAGAGCGCGCTGACCTTCGCGCGCTCCGAAGCGACGATTCCCGCACCCGAGTCCGCGCACGCGATTCACAGCGTGGTGCAGCACGCGCGCAAGGCGCGCGAGGCCGGTGAGAAGACGGTCATCCTGTTCAACCTGTCAGGACATGGCATCTTCGATCTCGCCGCGTACGAGTCGTTCCTCTCGGGAAAGATGTCGCCGATGCGTTGACGCCTTCGTAGTACAAAGTACGTCATGTACGACGTCGCCGTCATCGGCGCGGGCCCGGTCGGCCTCGCCTGCGCCATCGAAGCCAAACACCACGACCTGTCGGTGCTCGTGATTGACAAAGGCACGCTGGTGAACTCCATCGTCGGCTATCCCGCACGGATGGAATTCTTCTCGACGCCCGAGCTCATTGAAATCGGCGGTTACCCGTTTCCCGTTCAGCAGTACAAGCCAAGCCGCGAGGATGCACTCGAGTACTACCGCGGCGTCGCGCAGCGCGAGCGCATCGAGCTGCGGCTGTACGAGCGGGTGACGGACGTGCGAGGAAACCACGGTGACTTCACCGTCGCGACCACGAAGGGGGCGCACCGGGCCAGGCACGTCGTTGCCGCGACGGGGTTTTTCGACCGGCCAAACATGCTGAACGTGCCTGGAGAGGACCTGCCCAAGGTCACGCACTACTACACAGAACCGTTTGCATACGTCGGACAGAACGTCGCAGTGATCGGCGCACGCAACTCGGCGGCAAAGGCGGCGCTCGACTGCTATCGTCACGGGGCGGCGGTGACGCTGATCGTCCGGTCGGCCGCGCTCTCGGAAAAGATCAAGTACTGGATCAAACCGGACCTCGAGAACCGGATCAAGGACGGCAGTATTCGCGCGTACTTCAATACCGCCGTCGAAGGGATCCGCGAGACGGCGCTCCTCCTGAAGACGCCGGAACGCAGCGTCGAAGTCGAGAACGACTGGGTGCTGGCGATGACCGGATACCACCCTGATTTCACGTTCCTGGAGCGTCTCGGGATCGCTTTTGCCGACGATCCCTATCGCACGCCCGTCTATGACGAGACGACGTTCGAGACGAGCCGTCCCGGCATGTACATCGCGGGGACGGTGTGCGGCGGCTACCAGACAAACCGCTGGTTCATCGAGAACGGCCGCTTCCACGCGCGTCAGATCGCGGCGCACATCGCGGGCGGACGCACTGAACCGATTCCCTTTGACGCGATTCACTGGAAGACGCAGGAGTGACAGATCAATCCCTCATCCCTAATCGGGAATCCCTCATCCCTAATCGGGAATCCCTCATCCCTAATCGGGAATCCCTCATCGTGGATCGGAAATCGACGAATCGCTCTAATCAGAGAATCTGCGAATCTGCGAATCGAACGCGAAATGCGGATCGCTTCCAATGCAGAAATCGCACAACCTCGCAGCAGCGGACGCTACAGAAACTGCCATCTTGAACTTCGGTAGACGACGATGGCATCGTCTCACGATGGGGACGGCATGCGGTTCGATGTGCGAGGTGCTGACAACGCTGCGGAGTCACTTCGGGCACGATCGGTTTCGTGAAGGACAGGAACGGATCGTGGACGCGGTGCTCGGCGGACGCGATGTGCTGGCCGTGATGCCGACGGGATCCGGCAAGTCACTCGGATACCAGCTGCCCGCGCTCTTGCTGCCGGGGACCACGATCGTCGTCTCGCCGCTGATCTCGTTGATGAAGGATCAGGTCGACGAGCTCGATCGGCGCGGTATTCCGTCGCGCGCGCTTCACTCGCTGCTCTCGGCGCAGAACCGGCACGAGGCGCTGCGGGCCGCCCGTGCGGGCGCGGTTCGGCTGTTATACGTCGCGCCCGAGCGGTTCGCGTCCGATCGGTTCATGCGCCTGCTGGCCGAGCTCAACATCGCACGCTTCGTGGTCGACGAGACCCACTGCGTCTCCGAGTGGGGACACGACTTCCGGCCGGATTATCGCCGGCTGCGTGCCGCGGCGGAGCTGTGCCATCGGAGCGATGGAGCGTCCGGCCGTCCGCCGATCGCGGCGTTCACCGCAACGGCAACGCCGGAAGTGCGCGACGACATCATTGCGCTGCTCGGACTGAAAGACCCCCAGGTGATCGTCTCCGGATTCGATCGCCCCAACATCTACCTGCGGGTCGAGCGCGTCTACGACGACGACAGTAAGAACGATCTGCTGCCGGGACTCGTACGCGGTCGCCGCGCGCTCGTCTACGCGGCAACGCGGAAGAGCGCGGAGAGCGTGGCGGCCTTGCTCCATGCGTCGGGTGTGCACACGGCGGCATACCACGCCGGTATGAAGGATGCGGACCGCACGCGCGTCCAGGACGCGTTTGCCGCGGGAACGCTCCCTGTCGTCTGCGCGACGAACGCGTTTGGAATGGGCATCGATCGCCCTGATGTTGTGGCGGTCGTTCACTACGCGATTCCCGGGTCGGTCGAGGCGTATTACCAGGAGATCGGCCGAGCAGGACGCGACGGCCGTCCGGCCACGGCGACGCTCCTCTGGAGTCCCAGCGACGTGGCGGTCCGGGAATTCCTGATCGACAGCCCGCGGCGGGACACGCGTCACACCGTCGCGCCCGCCGACCCGGTGGAGACCGCACGGCGGAGGGAACTCGAACACAAGAAACTGCAGCGCATGATCGATTACGCCGATACACCCGGGTGTTTGCGGGCCACCATCCTTCGCTACTTCGGCGACCCGGCCGCACGCGATCAATGCGAATCCTGCGGCAACTGCCGTCCGGGAACGATTGACGCGTATGAGCGTGAGCTCGTGCGCAAGATCCTCTCGGGCATTGCTCGCGCCGGCGAGCGGTACGGACATCAGCGCATTGTCGCGATGCTGCTGGGCGAGACGGCCGGCCTCTCACCGGCGCTCGCGCGGCTCTCGACGACGGGATTGCTCCGGCAGGAAACGTCGAGCGCGGTCCATGGCTGGATTGATGCCGCGATCGCGGCGGGGTTCATCGTGCGCTCGACGGATCGATATCGCACGCTCAGCCTCACCCCGCTCGGCCGGGACGTCATGCGCGGGAGCGTGTCGGATGTGCGGATTTCCCGGCCGTCAACGTCGCAGGATCTGTCGATGCTGCGGCGATACCGACGCGACCCATTTGGTTTACTATCCGATCGATCATGAGATACATCGCGCCGATCGCCCTGCTTCTGCATCTGGTGCTGCCGCCCACAGCGCCCGCGCAAACCGCGGGGTCGAGCCAGGCTCCTGGATTCGTGCAGATGTTCAACGGGAAGGACCTCTCCGGCTGGGTGAACATCAACACGGCCGAGGACACGTGGAAGATTCGTGATGGCATGGTGATCTGCTCCGGGCGGCCCATCGGCGTGATGTGCAGCGAGAAGCAGTACGAGAACTTCATCCTGCACATCGAATGGATGCACATGGAGGCGGGGGGCAACTCCGGCGTGTTCGTGTGGAGCAACGCCAAGCCTGACGAGCGCACGCGGCTGCCGAACGGCGTCGAAGTCCAGATGCTGGAGCTCGCGTGGCCCGACCTGAACACGCGCAACGGCATCAGGCCGCCCGACGCCTACGTGCACGGCGAGCTGTTCGGCGTGGGCGGCGTGCGCACGACGCCCGACAACCCGCGCGGCGAGCGCAGCATGTCGATCGAGAACCGCGCAAAGGGCAAAGGCGAGTGGAACACGTACGACGTGGTCGCCGTCGACGGCACGATCAAGCTCGCCGTCAACGGCAAGTTCGTCAACGGCATCACGCGATCCACGCAGAAGAAGGGTTACTTCTGTCTCGAGTCGGAAGGAGGCGAAATCCACTTCCGCAACATGCGCATCCTGGAGCTTCCGCCCGGCGTCACCACGCCGGAGCAGACCGCCCCGGAGCGAAAGTAGCTGGCCTCCTCCATGACGAAATCGCCCGTGCGCCTGCTCATCACGATCGCGTTCGCATGCCTCGCGGCGTGCGGATCCGGTCAGCCTCTTCGCGTCACGTCGATTCAGCTCGGTCGCTCCGTCAACGCGGACCATACCGTCTCCAGCTTCACGACCACCTTCTCGCCTGACGAGAGCGTGTATCTCTCGGTCCTCACCACTGGCGTCGGCTCCGGCACGATCTCGGTGCGCTGGACGTACGCCGGGCGGGTCATCGACGAGCCGAAGAAAGAAGTGTCCTACAGGATCGACGGCGCGACGGACTTCCGGCTCCAGAGTGCCGGTGGATTTCCGGAGGGGGATTACACCGCGGAGATCTTCCTGAACGGGCAACCCGCAGGCACGCGCACGTTTCGGGTCGAGAAAAAGAAGCGCTGAATCAGAGCGTGATGACCTGGCCGGTCCGCACGCTCTCGTCGGCCGCCAGCACGATGCGGAGGCTGTTCACCGCGTCGTTCATGTGATCCGTCAGATCGGCGTCCTGCTGGATGGCGCGCAGCAGGAAGGCCTGCTCGCGATCGCAGAGCTCCTGGTGATTCGGCTCGTCCTCCGTGTTGATCAACTCATCGCGCTTCACGAACTCGTTCCGGGTGTCGAGATCGGCGTGATGCAGTCTGATGCGATTCGTCTTGGTGTGGCTGTCGATATCAGAGGACCCGGTGGCGCGTGACTCGTCGGAGTCCTTCACGATCGACACGCATCCCTTCGGGCCGACAACGTCCTTCACGAAAAACGCGACCTCGCTCATCATCGGGCCCCACCCCGCCTCGTACCAACCCACCGACCCGTCGTCGAACGTCACCTCGAGATGGCCGTAGTTGTACATGCCGGGCTTGAGCTCGTTGGTGAGACGCGCGCCAATCGCGCTGACGCGTACCGGTTTCGCCTGCGTCATCTGGCACATGACGTCCACGTAGTGCACGCCGCAGTCGACGATGGGACTCATCGAGGCCATGAGGTTTCGATGCGTGTTCCACATCTCGCCGCGGCTCTGCTGGTTCAGGTTCATCCGCATCACCAGCGGCTTTCCGAGCGTGCGCGCGATCTCGATGAATTTCACCCACGCCGGATGGACGCGGAGGATGTAGCCGACGACCAGCTTCCGGCGCCTGGCGCGCGCGAGGTCGATCAGCTCCTGCGCTTCGGCAACCGTGAGGGCGAGCGGCTTCTCGCAGAACACATGACAGCCTGCGTCGAGCGCGGCTCTGCCATAGGAACCGTGCGTCTCGGGATACGTGTTGATGCTGACCACGTCCGGGTTCGTCGCGGCGAGCGCCTCGTAGTAATCGCTGAACTCGCGGACGCCGCCAAGCTCCTTCGCCAGCGCGCCGCGTGAGCCGGGGCCGCGGCTCACCACGCCGGCGATCTCGAACTCGGGCATCTTCTGATACGCGCGGGCATGGCTCGCGCCCATGTTTCCACAGCCGGCAACGAGTACTCGAAGTGGGCTTGTCATCGCTCCACCATATGCGGGCGAGTCCTCTTGCTGCAAGAGCCTGCGAGACGCTTGCCCGGGCGGGGCATCGAGCGTAGGATGCGCGGAGTCGAAAGGACCTTCATGCATACGAATCCCACGCGCCGCGACGTGCTCAGGCTCGGAGCTTCAGCGGCTGCGTCTGCGTTCCTTTTCGAAGCATCGGAGGCGAGAGCCAGGGCCTGGAAGAACATTCCCATCGGAACGCAGCTCTGGTGCGTGCGGAAGCAGCTCGCGACCGACATTCCCGGCACGCTCAACGCCCTCGCGGCGATCGGGTTCACCGCCGTCGAACTGGAGAACGCGTTCGGCAAATCCGCCGCCGAATGGCGGAAGCACCTGGACGCGGCGAAGCTGAAACCGTGCGGGTTCCATCATCGGCTCGACGAGCTGCAAGGAGGCAAGCTCGCGGCGACGATCGAGTTCAACCAGGCCATCGGGAATCGCAACCTGATCATCCGCTCGCTCGCGCCGGAGGTTTACAAGTCCGGCGATCTCCTCAAGAAGACCGCGGACGCGGTGAACGAGGTCGCGGAGAAGGTCAAGCCGCAGAAAATGCGCGTCGGATACCACAACCACACAACCGACTTCAATCGCATCGACGGCGAATACTGGTGGAATCGGTTCGCGGACAGCACGAGCAAGGACGTCATCCTGCAGCTCGACACCGGGAACGCGTCGGAAATGGCGGGGGTCACGGTGCTCGATTTGATCCGCCGCAATCCGGGACGCACGGTCTCGATTCACGTGAAACCGTTCTCGAACAAGAATCCGGACGCCTACCTTGGATCCGACGAGCTCGACTGGCCGGCAATCATGACGGCGGCCGAATCGGTCGGCGGCATCGAGTGGTACATCATCGAATACGAGCGCGAAGGGGTTCCGCCGCTGGAATCGCTGAAGGCGAATTTCGAGGCGTTGAAGAAACTGCGGGCGTGAACGCGGAGGAGCGACCCATGAAAACGACCACACGGAAGGCGCGCGGACGCGGCATGACACGCCGCGAATTCGTTGGCGGAGCGCTTGCGGCTGCCGGCGTCATGACAGGCGCGCCGGCGTTCCTGCGCGGCCAGAACCTGAACAACAAGCTGAATATCGCGTTCATCGCATGCGGCGGGCGCGCGCTCGCAAGCCTCGGCGAGCTGACGCTGACGCCCGGCCGCAACGCCGCGCCGGGGCATCCGGATGAAAACGTGGTCGTGCTCTGCGATGTGAACCAGGATGCGATCGACGCAGCGTCGCAGCGGTTCCCGAACGCGAAGAAGTACAACGACCTCCGGAAGGTCTTCGACAACCCGAACGATTTCGACGCGGTCGTCGTCTCCACCGCGGAGCAGACGCACGCGTTCGCGACCTATCTCGCGCTGACGCACGGGAAGCACGTCTACTGCGAGAAGCCGCTCGCCTACAACATTTGGGAGACGCGTCTCATCCGGGAGACCGCGGCAAAGTATCCAAAGCTCTCCACCCAGATGGGAAACCAGGGCCACGCGTCACCCGCGCGACGGACGATCAAGGAGATCCTCGACACCGGCGTCATCGGGCCCGTTCACGAAGTGCACGTGTGGGCGGACCGCGCGTGGGGGTTGCAGGACGCGGCATCCGCCGAGAAATTCGATAAGGCACACGGGTTCTACAACGGGATCCAGATCGTCGACCGCTTCAAGGAAGAGATGCCGATTCCTGCGAACATGCACTGGGATCTATGGCTCGGACCGGCGCCGAAGCGCCCGTATCACGCCACGTATTTCCCGGGACCGCGATGGTATCGCTGGTGGGACTTCGGCAACGGGACGATGAGCGATCTCGGCAGCCACGACAACGACGTGCCCTATACCGTGCTGGATCTCAAGCGGCCGGACGGCAACGGCGGTTTTGCGATGGCGCCGCTGACAATCGAATCGATGTCTCCCAACGTGCCGACACCGCACAAGGAGCTGGCACCGGCAACGCTGATGGCGACGTATGAGTTTGCCGCCGTGGGCTCACAGCCGGCACTCAAGCTGGTCTGGCACCAGGGTGACAGTAAACCACCCGGATGGGTTCTCGAGTGGGGAGGCCGGTCGTGCGTGTTCATCGGCGAAAAGGGCATGCTGCTCGGGAACGGAAAGCTGCTGCCCGAGGAGAAGTTCAAGGACTTCAAGACACCGCCGGAGACGCTGCCTCGATCTCCAGGTCACTGGGTGGAGTGGGTGAACTACGCGAAGGGAGTCGGCCCCGTGCCGGGCTCCAACTTCCAGTATTCGGGATGGACGACCGAAGCGAACCATCTCGGAAACGTCGCCTACCGGGCGGGGAAGAAGATCGAGTGGGACTACAAGAACATGCGCGCGACCAACGCGCCCGAAGCGGCCCCCTTCATCAGGCGGCCTGAATACCGCAAAGGCTGGGAGGGCATTCTGAAGGCGTCGAGTTAACGGGCACTGGGCGCCACGCGTCCTCGTGGCAATGACCGACCTTCGATACAGCGTGCGCAGCCTGGCGCGAATGCGCGGAGCACCCCGATCGCCTCGTCATCCTCTTTACGACTCACACGACTCCGCGCGAAGGGCTCGTCCTCTCGCGCTGGTCGCGCCCGCTCATCGGCACCCTCACCGCGTCCGTCACGTCTTACGAATCGATCGCGTCATTCACAGGCCCGCTCGTCGCAATCAGCGGCGGGAGCGTCGAGCCCGAGCAAATCGACGCCGAGATCGTGTCGCCAGCGTACTTTCACGCGCTTCGCGTCAACCCCGCCACGGGACGCGTGTTCACGGCTGACGAGGACGGGGCGCCGGGCGCATCGGCGGTCGCGATACTCAGTGATCGACTCTGGCGGCGCCGCTTCAATGCCGATCCATCCATTGTCGGCGGCACCATCCGCGTCAACGATGTGCCCCTCACCATCATCGGCATCATGCCCGCGGGGTTTTCAGGACTCAGCGACAAGGCGGAGCTCTGGATCCCGCCGGCCATGGCGCCCCGCCTGACGTACTCGGAATATCTGACGACCCCACAGCTCTTCATCAGCGCTGTCGCCCGGTTGAGGGACGGCATCACGCTCGAGCAGGCGAACGCAGAGCTCGCGGCGACAGCGGCGTCGTTTCCGGTGCCGAAGGGATACGATGACGCGAAGTGGAGCGCGGTCGCTCAGCGCGCGGGCGACGCACGGGTCGACGCGACGCTGCGGCGATCGGTACTGGCGCTCCTCGGCGCGGCCGCGTGCGTGCTGCTGATCACCTGCGCGAACGTTGGCGGCCTGCTCCTCGCACGGGGACGGATGCGACGGCGCGAGCTCGCGATCCGGATGGCGATTGGCTCGGGCCGAGGGCGGATCGTGCGGCAGCTGCTGGCCGAGAGTCTCCTGCTGGCAGTCACCGCGGGCACTGTCGGCGCGATTGCGGCCGTGTGGGGCGTTGACCTGTTCGCGCGCTATGCGCCGGCCATGATCTGGACCGGCCGTGTCACGATGGCGCAGTTCGGCGCGCCCACGCTCGACGTGCGATCGCTCGTGTTCGCACTCGGTGCGACGATCGTGACCAGCGTACTGTGCGGGCTCGCGCCGGCGATCGACACCGCGCGCACGCAGCTGACCGATGCGTTGAAAGAAGATGTGCGCAGCGGGGGCGCCGGCCGTCGCCTGTTCAAGTCGCTCGTCGTCACGGAGATCGCCCTCGCGGTGCTGCTCCTCGCCGGCGCCGGGCTGCTGCTCGGCAGCTTCGTTCGCATGCAGCGGCTCCGCGCCGGCTTCGACACCGACGGCGTCCTCACCTTCTGGGTGCGTCCGCCCGTGTCACGTTATTCCGCCACGGACGGGCCGGCGATCGTCGAACGCCTGCTGACCGCAGTGCAGCAGGTCCCCGGCGTCGAGTCCGCCGCGGTGAATCGGTGCACGCCGTTCACCGGATGCTCACGCACCGTTCTGCATTTCACCGATCGGCCGAACCAGGAAGGAAGCGAGCCTGTCGTCGGGCGTCATTACATCTCGGCTGAGTACTTCAAGGCACTGGGCATCCCGCTCCTCGCCGGACGCGCGCTGACGAGCGAGGATCGCGCGGGGCGTCCTCCGGTCACCGTCATCAGCGAAAGCGCGGCGCGGCGATACTGGCCCGGCGAGAACCCGATCGGCAAACGTGTCTGGTTCGGCGGCACGACGGGGCCGTTCTCCGTTGCCACACCCGCGGAAATCGTCGGCGTCGCAGGGGACGTGAAGTATGAAGCGGTGGACTGGCCGAACAGCAACGGACGGCCGGAGTTCTACACGTCGTACCTGCAGTTCTCCTTCCCTGACACGATGATCATCGTGAAGACACGCGGCTCGGCGCCTGCGCTCGTACCGGCGATGCGGCGCGCGGTCGCCAATGTCGATCCGTCGTTGCCCATCTACGACGTGCTGACGCTCGACGACCGCATTTCAGGAGCGCTGTCGCGCCCCCGCTTCAATGCGGCGCTCGTCTCCGGGTTCGCCGCCGCCGCGCTGATCATCGCGGCCCTCGGCGTGTACGGCATGCTCTCGTACTCGGTCTCCTCCCGCCTGCGCGAGATCGGCGTCAGACTCGCGCTCGGGGCCGCGCCGCCGCGGATCGTCAGGTTCATTCTCGCGGAGGGGCTGCGGCTCGCGATCGGCGGTGTGGCGATCGGGCTGCTCGGCGCGCTCGCGGCCGGGCGCCTGACGCGCAGCCTCGTCCTGGACGTCAGCCCGACCGATCCGCGCATCCTCGCGGCGGTCACTTTCGTGATGCTCGCGGTCGCGTGCCTGGCGGCTTTTTTGCCGGCGCGGCGGGCGAGCGGCGTCGATCCGATCGTCGTGCTGCGGCAGGACTGAGATCGGAAAGCTCGTAGGCCTCCTTCAACCAATCGGTGATCGGCGGCTCCACCTCATCGCGATGCGTGATGCGGATGAAGTGGACGCGCTTGGTCTTCGACGCCTCGTCCACGCGGCGGATCTGCCGCGCCTTGACGGTGCGATGAAGGAAAATGCAGACCTCCAGGTACGTCTTCTTCGGACGGACGAAGAAATAGCAGGACTTTCGCGAGAACATGATCGAGTGATGCGACGCGTAGATGCGCTGGTCGCCGAACTCGGACGCGGTGTCGCGTAATCGCTCCCACGCCTCCCGCAAATCCTCGGACAGATCCTGCGTGAGCGCCGCCTCCGTCGTCGTCCAGCAGTCGTGCGCCTCGCCTTCCTCGATCCACTGCTTGCAGTGGTAGCACTCCCGGCCCGCCACAAAGCCGATTATGCACCTTGAACTGCGCGGCGCATGTTGTTACTCTGGCTACCCTGCGGAATGTAGTGGCGCATGCCTGAAAGTTTCGGCGCTCACCTGCGGCAGCGGCGCGAGCAGCGACAGATCAGCCTCAGCACGATCGCCGAGCAGACGAAGATCAAGCTGTCGCTCCTCGAGTCGCTGGAGCGCGGCGATGTCTCCCACTGGCCGTCGGGGATTTTCCGGCGCGCGTTCATCCGCGCCTACGCGCACGCGATTGGCCTCGAGCCCGACGTCGTCGTTCGCGAGTTTCTCGAGGTTTATCCCGATCCCCCCGAGGTGGTCGAACCGGTGCCCGCGATTGTGGCCGCCGTCGATGGTCCGTCGGGTGGCGGAGCACCGACACGGCTGCGATATCTCGTCGCGTCTGCCGTCGGGTCGCTCGCCAGGCGCCGTCCGCGGACGGCACCGGAGCCAGTCGCCACCGCTGCGATCCGGACGCCGGGCGAGCCTCGGGAACCAGCCGTGACGGCGCGCCCGGAAGAGGCAGTTCTGCCGCAGGTTGAAACGATGGTGCAGCCCGCGCACGCAGAACAGATCGATCTGCCCGCGGTCGCCGAGCTGTGCACGCAGCTCGGAAAAGTGGCGTCGACGGTCGAGCTGGCGCCGCTGCTGCAGGAAGCCGCCCGCATTCTCGACGCCTCGGGGCTGGTCGTGTGGGTGTGGGACGCGCTCTCCGCGGAACTTCATCCCGCGCTCGCGCACGGCTACTCGGACCGAGTGCTCGCGCAGCTGCCGGGCCTGCCCCGCGATGCGAACAACGCGACGGCGGCGGCGTTCCGCGAAGCGCAGACCTGCGTCGTACCCGGCGACGACACGATCAACGGCGCCCTGGTCCTGCCGCTGCTGACGCCGTCAGGGTGCATGGGTGTGCTCGCGCTCGAGCTGCACAAGAAGAACGAAGAGCGGGAAAGCGTCCGCGCGGCCGCGACGATCATCGCGGCGCAGCTCGCTACCCTGATTGGCGCCGCCGCCCCGTCGGCAGATTCTGAAAGTATAAGGTCCGCCTGAGGGAAATCTTCATCCTTCCCGAGCGCCGCTATCGAGTTTCGAACCAGAGAGGCGGATGCGTGCGCGGGTGACTGCCGATCTCGTCGAGCGACTTCGCGTCGTACAACCGGCCGTTCAGCATCACCATGTTGATCGCTTCGGAGTTCCGGATGTTCTCGAGCGGGTTGCGATCGAGGACGATGAGGTCTGCGAGTTTTCCTTTCTCGAGCGATCCGATGTCGCTGTCGAGGCCGAGATACTTCGCCCCATTGATCGTCGCACACTTGATGGAGTCGAGCGGCGACATCCCGCCCTGGTGCAGCATCCAGAGCTCCCAGTGCGCGCCGAGCCCCTGCAGCTGTCCATGCGCGCCCAGTTGAACAAGGCCGCCGGCGTCCAGGATCTGTTTTGCACCTCGACTGATTGCGATGTGATTGAAGTCGTCCTCCGGCGCCATCATCCGGCGCCGTGAGCGGGCGTCGAGCACCCGTCTCGGCGTGAACCGGAGCAGGCGCTCGTTCTCCCAGACGTTGCCGTGCTGATACCAGTAGTTCTCACCGAACAGCCCGCCGTATCCGACGATCAGCGTCGGCGTGTACCCGGACTTGCTCTTTGCAAACAGCGTGACGACGTCCTTGTAGATCTTCGACACCGGCAGCGCGTGCTCGATCCCGGTGTGGCCGTCGAGCACCATGGTCTCGTTCATGTAGAGGAGCGAGCCCCCTTCGGGCACGACCATCATCTGCAGCTCGCGCGCAGCCTTGATGATCATCTGGCGCGCGTCGCGCCGCTGCTGGTTATAGCTCTTCACCGAGAACGCGCCTGCGGCTTTCTGGCGTCGCAGGTGCGACAGCGCATCGTCGTACGTGTCGACGACCGCTTTGATGGGAATCTCCGCACCATACAGGATGGTGCCGGTCGAGAAGAGCCGTGGACCGAGCTTCGCGCCCGACCGAATCAGCTCCGCGTTCGTGAACACGGTTTCCGTGTCGTTCGACGGATCGTGCGCGGTCGTCACGCCGTAGGCCAGGTTCGCCATCAGCGGCCAGTTCGCCTGCGCGACGATGCCGTCACCCTCGCCGCCGACGTGCGCGTGCACGTCGATGATGCCCGGCATGATCGTTTTGCCGGACACGTCGATTCGCTTGGCGCCTGCGGGCACCGTCACCGCATTCGCGCGGCCGATTGCCGTGATGCGGTTGCCTTCGATCACGATGGTGCCGCTTTCGATGACCTCATCTGCCGGGCCTGAAAGGCCCCGCCTACGAGCCGCAGTAATGATTCGCGCGCCGACCAACGCAATGGATCCGTCGGGCACGTCTGACTTCGCATCGAAGCCGATCGGTGTGCCGTGCGTTTCGGGCTCGTCCGGCTTCTCGAGATTTCTATCCAGGAAGGTAAACGTCCGCGTGAGATCGCGGGAGAAGAGCTCGGGGCCGAGCGACCAGTAGACGCGGCGGCTGTCGCCGGACCAGTGCAGATACATGCCGGCGTCGCGCGAGATTCGCGCGGTCGGATACGCGCTGCTCGTGGGTCCCAGATCGACCGTACGGCCCGTGTGCGGAAACGCCGCGATGTATGCGTGCCAGCGTTCGGCGAACGCGACCCATTTCCCGTCTGGCGAGGGAACGATCTGCGTCGCGTTGTCCGACTGGAAATGGACGATCTCGTCGCGCGTGCCGAGGGGGGATGCGGGATCGGCTGCCGACACACTGAGCAGCACCTGTTTGTCGCCGCGCTGATCGCGAACGTAGATCCGTGTTCCCGTGTGATCGAACTGTGGCTCGGAGCCCCCCTCCCTTACCAGCCTCGGCGCGGAAGAACCGTCGGCCGCGACGACGTAGATGCCGGGCTCGTCGCCATACAACTCGCCGCGGATCAAGTCGCTCCCCGCGTCGCGGAAGACAATCGAGCGGGCATCGGGGGAGAACGATGCTTCGGTGTAATGACCCGGTTTCGTGGCCACGACACGGCCGGCGCTTCCGTCCGCGCGGACGACGCGCACGCGGCCGTAATCCGCATCCGTCCAGGTCGTGTAGACCAGCCAGTGGCCGTCGCGCGACCACGACGGATGGAACTCGAATGCATCGTCACGCGTCACGCGATGCGGTTCGCCGCCGGGCAGCGCCTTCATGTAGAGGTGGCCGAGCGCGCTGTAGGCCACCTGCTTCCCGTCAGGTGACGTTGCCACGTCGCGCAGCATCTTCACAGCGAACTCCGGCGTGTAGATCTTCTGGGGGAAACGGACGGCGTCATTGACCGTTTGCTCGACGTGCGCGGTGAACGGGATCTCCTGCCCGTTCGCGGCAGCGACGTCGACGCGCCAGATCCTGCCCTCGCCCCAGATCACGATCGACTTGCTGTCCGGAAGCCACGCGTATTGCGGATACACCCCGTGGACCGCCCACGTCTCCTGCATGTCGCGGTCGAGGTGATCGAAGACTTCCCGCTCCCTTCCGGTCTCGACGTCGCGGATGTAGAGCGCCGTTTTGAGGCGGACGCGACGCACGTAGGCGAGCGACTTGCCGTCTGGCGAGGGACGCGGTGCAGCGGATCCGCCCTGCACGCGCACGAACGTCCGCTCGCGCCCCGTCGAGAGATCGCGCCGAACGATCGCGTAAATCGTGCCGTTCGGATCCTTGTTGTATTCGAACGTCTGACCCGCGGTGACATCCTTACTGTAATAGAGGTATCTGCCGTCCGCGGAGAGCGCGGGTTCTCCCGCATCCTTCTGGAAGCCGTTCCGCTCCGTCACCTGGAGGCCGTCGGATCCGTTTGCGTGATACATCCAGATTTCCCCCGCGCCGAGGGATCGTTCCTTCACGAAATGATGCCGCGCGAAGATGTACGCGCCGTCCGATGACCATGACGGGCTGTTGATGAACCAGCGCCGCTCGCGCGAGACCTGCCGCGGATCCTTCCCCGCTGCATCGATTGTCCAGATGTTCCAGAGCCCATCGCGATCGGAGGAGAACGCGATGCGCGATCCGTCGGGACTGAACCTCGGCTGCATGTCGAAAGCGGGACCGCTCGTGATCCGCTCCGCGGCCGCGCCGCCGATCGGGATCACGTAGAGGTCGCCGAGCAGGTCGAACACGATCCGGCGGCCGTCCGGGCTCACGTCTACGTTCATCCACGTCCCTTCCGACGTGTCGAACGCAATCTTCGTCGTCGGTCCGAGATCCACGCTGACGTCCCATTTGGCGTCGTCCGGTTTCTGTTGCGCGGTGATTGAAGAGGGGGAAACGAGAGCGGGAATGAGTGCGAGCAGCAGAAGAATCTTTTTCATTGCGGTTCGTTGTCCAGGCTGCGCCAGAGATACCACGATGCGACGGACCGATATGGCCGCCATGCCTCGCCGATCCTGCGGATCCGATCCGCGGTCGGACGCTTCCGAAGTCCATAGACGTTTTTCACGGCATTGACGATGCCGAGATCGTCAACCGGGAGCACGTCGGGCCTGTGCAGGCGGAACATGAGGAACATCTCGGCGGACCACCGGCCGATGCCTTTCACCTGCGTGAGCGCGGCAATCACGTCCTCGTCGCTCAGCGCGTCCAACGCGTCGAGCGGAAGCGCGCCGCTCGTGGCCTTGTCCGCGAGATCGCGGAAGTACGCGATCTTCTGCCGGCTCATGCCGACGCCGCGCATCTGCTCGTCGGTGAGCGCGGCGAGAGCCGTGGGCGTGACGCCGCCCGGCATCAGCGCGATCAGCCGCGCGTAGATCGTCGCCGCGGCCTTGGTGGACAGCTGCTGCCCGGTAATCGCGCGCAGGAGCGCGGAGAAATGGTCGGCGCGCTGCGCTGCAGCCAGCCCGCACGCGCCATGTTTCCTGATGAGTGCGGCAAGCACGGGGTCGCGGCGGAGCAGCAGCCGCCGCGCACGGGCATACTCGTCTGACGTCATGAAGACTTAATCATATCGTGGCGAAAGTGCTGGCCCTGGTGGCGGCACGAGATCGTGCGTATCAGAGACGCACGTCGAGCGTTCCCGCCGTGTCGGGGCCGGCGAGAACGCCCTTCACGACGCGCTCGCGACCTGCCTCCGGTTCGCTGACCCTGATCGTGTATCGACCCGGCGCAAACACGTGCGGCCGCCAGCTCTGGCCCGCGATGCGCAGCGTGTAGACGATCTCGTCATTCGCGTCGTCGACGATCTGCACCACGGGATCCTTCACTCCACTGACTTTGAGCGTCGGCAGGTACGCGGCGGGCTTCCTCGCGTAGTTGTCGAGCATGTTGACGGTTACAGGCCAGCCGGGCATCTGCATGCCTGTCCTGGTGACGTCGGCGAGATAGGGCCAGCACTCGACGGTGATGCCGCGGTTCTTCTTGTCGAACCGCACGACGGCGAGTCCTGACGCCTTGTCGTCCATCAATTGCCTGACGTCCCCCCGGCGCGGCTGGACAGCACCGTTCTTCACGGCAAGCACGGTCACCGGGTGGCCGAAGCTGTCGGTGAAATCGCCAGTGAGATCGCGGTCGTTCTTCGGGTTCGTCCACGGCGCCGCCGCCGGCTCCCACCAGCGCGGATAGCCGACGTTGATCGCCGGACCGGCAAGTGCGATCGGGCCATCGCGATGGCCATCAACACCATACTGCACGAGCGCCGGCAGGTGCTGGTCTCCCGCGATGTGGAACGCGAACGCCTTGCGCATCTCGCGGACCGCGCGGTTGCGGGGCGTCTGCGGCCATGCGTTGGTGTCGTAATCGGCGCGAAGGATCATGCGTTCGTCGCCATGCGTCGTGGGCAACGCGGTGAAGATCGTCTGCGAAATCACGGCCTTCATGTCCGCGCCGCGCCAATTGGCCGCCCACTCGCGCAGGAACTGCTCCTGCCGCGCGCCGAGCAGTTCGACGCCTGGCACGTCGGCGGTTTTCGGATCGAAGTTCGGGTCCTGTACGTGGTCGCCGCGCCCCGTGTCCGTCTTTGGCACTTTGCCTTCGGGGCCGGACTTGTATTGCCGATCAGCGAGGACCGCGAAACTCACGCGGCCATACGTCAGGGGACCGTAGTACTGGATTGTCCCGCGCCTTCCAGGTGCCGGATCGTATGGATCCGGATGGTGCGACGTCTGTGTGCGATAGACGACGTTGACCCACTCGGGTGCCATGTCGTAACCGCCCGCCTCCTGCGTGGTCTTGCGGCCGTCGCCCGCTTCCCCCCACAGATTGCCTTGATACACATCGTGGTCGTCGGGCAGCGAGACGCTCGGCCGATCGCGCATCAACTCGCGCCAGGTCCAGCCGTGCATGTACCACTTGCGGAGGTAATCGATCATCGCCTGGTCGACGGGCGTGCGGATGATCCTGTAGCCGCCGCTGCTCTCGTAGAACTGATCGCCCGTGAACGCAAGCAGGTCAGGATCGAGCTTCGCCATGTTTGCGACGTACGCGGCGTTGGGAAACGCCTGGTGGATGTTGCAGCACACGGCGCCCACGGTGAGGATCGCCTGATGGACAGGGTCGCGCCGCACGGTTCCCGTCCAGAAGTGCTCCTCGCTCCGGCCGTCCTTAAACTGGAGTCTGTACGCGAGGCGGTAGGGCACGTCCTTCGCATCATCCCAGTCAGGGACGCGGAAGGTTGCCGTGCGCGCGTCCGCGTGAATTCTTTCTTCGCCGATCGTCGACCACCTCGAGCCCTTCCTGATATCGAGCCGAACAGCCTGCGCGTCCGCCTCACCGAGCGGTGGCATCTGCGCGGTGAGCTTCAACACGCCGCCGCTCAGGGTGTAGTGGGAGAAGAGGATCGGCCCGAAGGCGCGCTCGTCGTCTGTCTCGACTTTGCTGCCGGAAATCTTCAAGTCGGCGAACCAGAATCTCCCGAGCCCTGCATTGTCCCCCCCGACATTGCAGGCGATCGCGAGGTTGCCGGCGAGTTGTGCGGAGGGAACGCTGCGCTTCGACACGATCCCCAGTTCCTTGCCGCCTGCATCGTGCACTCTCAGCGTCACGGTGTACGTGTCACCGGTCGGTTCCGCCGTGAGGCGCAGTTCCGCCGCATCGACGTCGAGTGCCGCCGCGTTCGGTTTCCCGCTGCGCACCTCGTCGATGAAGAGAGCGCCATCGCGGCTGATACCGGCGTCGAGACCGGTTCCGTAGATCAGGCTGTGACGGTAATCGTGCAGAGACCCTTGCACTCCGATGCGAAAGCCGGCCGTGCCTTTCCCGCTGCCGAGCGCCCCGCCGTCGACGCGGCCCACGCGAACGCTCATCGCGAGGTTGCCCTTGCTCTCACCGAGATAGCGGGTGAGCACGTGGACGTTGCGATCCGCCGCGGCGTTGACGCACTCGACGCGGCCATTGGCGATCTGCCAGTCCTGAAGCGGATTTGCCCAATACTGCGGTCCGAGCCACACGCGGTCGGGGCACGCGTCCCAGTCGCTGCGGAACTCCGGGATCGGCTGAGCGGCGCCCGCGCGCAGGAACGATGCGAGCGGCGTCGCCGCGACGGACGTGGCGGCGAGCGACGCGGACCTGGCGATAAAACGGCGGCGACTCAGTCTGGTCGCGTGCTTAGACATGCTCAATCGTTGGCGAGGCCTGGATTCAGAACTCATGTCGCCAATCGGCAACGTTCACTGTTCCTGTCAAAAGATCAAACAGGAGGAATTTCTCCCTTTCGAACTTCAGAAAACCGCCCGCAAGCCCAGTTGAATCGTCCGCCCGCCGGACGCGTCCGAGACAATGCCGAAGTTTGGCGCACCGAGGGTGTGCCCCGGTAATCCGAAGTTCGGATGGTTCAAGGCGTTGAACAGCTCGACGCGGACCTGCACGTAGCGCGCGGGCGCGAGGGACACATTCTTCGAAAGCGACATGTCGACGTTGGCGACGCCGTCACCGCGCAATATGCCGCGTCCGCTGTTGCCGAAGGTGAACTGCGCGGGCTGCGCGAACGCGTCAGTGTTGAACCACCGTTGCAGCCTTCGCTCGCTCGAAGGCAGCACCGGGTCGCCCGTGAGATCGGCGCGGAGCGCGCCGGCCGAGAAGGCGTTCGAGGTGTTCGTCTGCGTCAGCACTGAAAACGGCGCGCCGGACTGCAGCGACCCAAGCACGCCGATCGACCAGCCGCCGACAACCTGTCCCAGCCAATGCGTGCGGAGGAGCCGCTTCCCCGGCCCGATCGGCAACTCGTACACGCTGCTCACGGTCAGACGATGACGGATGTCGTTGCCGGATGGCCCGTAGTCCGCCGCCCGATTGTAGAAATCCGAATAGACGCCGACGTCTCCCACATCGTCTCCCCCCTCGTCGGTGTCGTTCAGGAACTTTGCGTAGGTATAGGTCCCCAGGAGGTTGAATCCGTGCGAAAACCGCTTCTCGAGCCGGGCGGTGCCGGCGTGATAGTCAGAGCGTCCAATCGCCGGCAGCACGATCGAGACGTTGGCGAACTGCGGAAACGGACGATCCCGCTGCGTGGCGCCAGCGCGGAGCCGGTCCGGCGCAATCTGATTGATCGGGAGATTCGGCCCTGGCAGGTTCCGCGAGGCGTTGCCGACATACGCGAGCTCGAGAACCATTCGGCCGCGCAGCTCCTGCTGCATTCCGAGATTGAACTGCTGCGCGTAGCCGGTCTTGCGGTTCCGCTCGAAGTAGGTGACCGCGGTCGTCGTCGGCCGGCCCATCGGCACAGCGCCGAACCCGGCATCGCGCGTGCCGGTCTCGACGGCGAGTGGTGGCACGCCATCCTTGAGGTAGAACGGGGCAGTCAGGCCATTATCTGGTGTCGTCAACGTGGCCGATCGCTCGAATCCGAGCGACGCCGACGTGGGCGCGCCGTGATCGAACGGGTGCGCATAAAAGACGCCCGCACCGCCGCGAATGACCGTCGCAGTCAGGCCGAACGGCCGCCACGCGAAACCGACGCGCGGCCCGAAGTTGTTGAGGTCCGTCTTATACGGAGCCGACGGCCAGCCGTCCACTCCTGCGAAGCGCACGACGCCAGGCGTGCCCGAGATCGGATTGATCGCCTGCGGGTCGAAGCCGTTCATCCGGTTGTCCGCGTCAACGATCGGCGTATCCGTTTCCCATCGAAGGCCGAAGTTCAACGTGAGCTTCGAGCCGGCAGTCCAGTCGTCCTGCACGAACGCCGCAAGATACCAGCTTGATCGATCGAGGGTCTCCGTCTCGCGAATGCTGACGCTGTTGGGGAAACCGAGCAGCAGGCTCGCCATGCCGTGCCCGGTGTTCGCGGCGCCAGGCAACGCGGTCGGCTGCGTCGTGAACGCGAAGGTACCGGAGATCGACGGCCGATTCACTTCGTAGTTGAACGACGGCCGGATCTCGAGTCCCGTCTTCAGCGTGTGACGTCCGCGCACGTACGACAGCGTGTCGACGAACTGATGCTGCTGGATGGGAAACTGCCGCCGCTCGTGCGTCGTGGCGCCGAGCGGCCCGACACCGGCAATCGTGACACGCGGAAACGCCTCGTCCGACACGCCGCGCAGTCCCAGTTTGGTGGGCCACCCACCGCCGAGGCCCGGCGACACCTGATGGTTGATCCGATTGCTGTAGGTGTAGCGCATCTCGTTGATCAGCGCCGACCCGAGCGTGGCCGTGTAGCCGCCATAGAAGTAGTTCTGATGCCTGATGGCATCGGTCACGCTGTCGGCCGCGGGTTCAGCGAATACGCTCGTCTGAAACATGTTGTCGCTGTTGTACAGATATCGCCCGCTGATCTTGTCGTTGCCGCCGACGGTGTGCTCGACCTTGAGCATGTAGTTGTCGCGCTCCAGCCGTGTGGCGCCGTTGGCGCTGAAGTTGTTCGCGCCGGTGACGTTCTCGGCCGGACGGTTGGGGAGCGGATAGAGCGCCGCGAGTCGCAGCGCCACCGGATCGAGACGGTCCGGAGGGATGACGTTTCCGCCAAACGGCCGGCGCGGCGTGCCGGCCGGCGTCGCCGGATCGTAGATGAGGATCAGGTTTCCGCGTGCGTCGAACGTCTGTGAGAAATCGCCGCGGCGCTGCAGATCCGTCGGCACCGTCAGCACGCGCGTGACGCCGGTCCTGCGTCTCGATCCTTCATACGAGACGAAGAAGAACGTCTTGTCCCGCCGGATTGGGCCGCCGACCGTGCCGCCGAACACGTTGTAGCGCAGCGGAGCTTTCTCTTTGCGGCCATCTACCACGGGCGCGAAAAAGTCAACCGCGTCGAGCCTGTCGTGGCGGAAGTACTCGGACAGGCTGCCGTGCACGTTGTTGGTGCCGGACTTCGTCGTGGCGATGATGACCCCGCCCGCCGAACCGCCGTACTCGGCCGAGTAGTTGTTGCTGAGAATCTTCACTTCCTGCACCGTGTCGACCGGCGGATCGATGTCCATCTGGCCGATGCCGAGGCGCATGTTCTGGCCGGCGCCGCCATCGATCCAGAACATCTGGCTCTGCGTACGACCACCCGCGAGGCTGAAGTTCGGCTTCTGACCGGAGTCGTAGGTCACGAACACCGCCGCACCGGTCATCTTGATCAGATTCATGGAGCGGCGATCGCCGAGCGGCATGCCCTCGACCGAGCGCGACTCTATGAGCTGACTCATCTCGGACGTGCGTGCCGCAAGCAGCGGCGCTTCCGCACGCACGGTCACCGTGTCGGCGAGCTCGCCGATCGGGAGCTTGATGTCGAGCGGCACCGTCGCGCCGGTCGTCAGCGTGAGACCTTCGCGCCGGTATCTGTGGAATCCGGACACCTCCGCCTCGATCACGTAGGGCCCGATCGGAAGCGAGCGCAGCGCGTAGAAGCCCTCCGCGTTGGTCGTCGCGATGTGGCGTTGCCCGGTCTGCCCGTGGATGGCGGTTACTGCTACGCCGGGGAGCGCGCCTCCAGTCGCGTCGGTGATGACGCCGCTGATCGTCGCTTCCGGAGTCTGCGCGGTCCCCACCGCTGGCGACATCCCCACGAGCCACAGCAGGACTGCAGCAAACATGAGTGGGTACATGCGACCTCCGCTCGTTATTCGTACCGCCACTTGAGCACCCACGGATCGCCCGTGCGCTCCTGGAAGGCCTTGATCTTGGCTTTGAGCTCCGCGAGGAGCTGCGCAGACTCCGGCCTTGCCGCGAGGTTGGTGGACTCCAGCGGATCGTGCTCGAGATCGTACAGCTCGAACGCCGGCCGCTGGTTGTACGCCTGGATGGTGCGCGGTCCGAACGTGGTGAGGTGACGCGCGAGCGCTCCCTGCCAGCTCTTCGAGTCGTACAGATCGCTGGCGAACGGGAACGGCAGCGGATGCGCGATATTCCAAATCAGTTTGTGCGTACGCGTGCGCACCACGCGCATCGGGTAGTACATCGTGATCTCGTGAAAGGTGTGCGATGCGTAAATCTCGTCCCAGCCCGACGGCCGCTCCTCCTCGATGATGCCCAGAAACGATCGCCCCTGGATCGCCGGCGTCTCATTCGGAAACCGTCCCGGCGCGACAGGCGTGCCGGAGGTTGCCGGCGGCGCAACGCGGACACCGGCGAAGTTGAGAATCGTCGGCGTGATATCGACCCATGACACCATGGCCGTGTTCACCGTGCCGCGGCGTGCCTGTCCCGGTTTCCTGACGATGAGCGGCAGTCTGATCCCCGGCTCGTACACGTTGGTCTTGGACCCGGGGAACGGCGCGCCGTTGTCAGACAAATAAATGATCAGCGTATCTTCGTAGGTGCCTGTGCGCTTCAGCGCATCGACGAGCGTCCCGAACGTCTTGTCCACCTTGCGCACCGACGCGTAGTAGAGCGCGAGCTCCTCGCGCACCTCGGGAATGTCGGGCAGCCAGGGCGGGACGATGACCTTCGCGGGATCGACACGGTCCTCCGCGTCGTGATTGAACGGCCGGTGCGGCTCGTGCGTCGCGTAATAGATGAAGAACGGTTTGGCGGAATCCGCCTTGATGAAGGCCTCCATCGCCGGCAGGGTCAGGACCTTCTGGAAGGCGAAGACGCTGTCCGGAGCGACGTGGAACTTGCCGCCGCGCGCGGTCCGGTAGCCCGCCTCCGCGAGCATCACGGGAAGACTCCGCACGTTCGCGAACGCGCTGAAGTGGTGGTACTCGTGCTCGTGACCGAACTGACCGTTGCGATGGTTGTGGACGCCGCTCAGAAGGACGGACCGGCTCGCGCTGCAGCTCGCCGTCGTCGCGAACGCGTGGGTGAAGCGAACGCCCTCCGCCGCCACCTCGTCGATGCGCGGTGTCCTGACCACCGGATTGCCGTACGCACCGAGCGCTTCGGCGCCGTGATCGTCGGCGACGAACAGCACGATATTCCGGCCGGCCGCACCCGCGGGCGTGGCGAACACCGCCAGCGCCGCCAACAGCACAAGTGCTCGCACCATCGGCAACCTCCGAAACAAGTGGCGGGTAGTCTGTCGGGTTCGGCGTTTTTTTGCAATGACTCCGGTTGAAACGAACCTCATTCATGTCGTATAGACATGTGCTGCTGGCCGGCCTCTGGCCCGCCCGGACCGCCACCCGCATCGAGCCCATCGAGGCACTGCGGGTCGACTAAGATGTGCCGGCGTCAGCCGGACGACTGAAACTCAGCGCTTGTACTCGAAGCTGCCCGTGTCGTGCGGCCGCGGCGCCGTGCGGGCGGTCTTCAGGTACGTCTCAATCCTGGTGACGACGTCCGGATGCGCGGCCGCGACGTCGCTCGTTTCGCCGATATCGCGCGCGAGATCGTAGAGCTCCAGCGGCGCGCCCGGCTTCGGCCGCACCGCCT